>Ga0326728_10000786_pt1 | contig 119906 bp, 86 predicted proteins | sample MB3enrmetagenome_FD_207602 | JGI IMG/M metagenome (GOLD analysis project Ga0326728, IMG submission 207602) | Lab enriched peat soil microbial communities from McLean, Ithaca, NY, United States - MB31MN | ecosystem: Environmental > Terrestrial > Soil > Wetlands > Peat | place: USA: New York... | reverse complement strand
TTCTGGCGGGCATGATTACCAACGGCTACCTGCTCACGCCGCAACGCATCGAGCGTCTGAATCGTGCCGGTCTGGACCATTTGCAAATCTCCATCGACAACGTAAAGCCGGACGAGGTTTCCAAGAAAAGCCTGAAGGTGCTGGACCGCAAGCTGCAGATGCTGGCGCACTATGCGATCTTTCAGGTGAATATCAACTCGGTGTTGGGCAGCCCGGTGCGCAATCCTGAGGATGCGCTCACCGTGGCCCGCCGCGCGCTGGAATTGGGCTTTACCAGCACGGTGGGAATCCTGCACGATCACGACGGCCAGCTTCAGCCTCTGAACCGGCACCAGCAGGACCTTTTCGCCGAGATTATGCAGATGGGCAAGCGTTCCTACGCGCGCTTCCATCAGTTTCAGAAGAATATTTCGCAAGGCGTCGCGAACGATTGGCGATGCCGCGCCGGCAGCCGCTATCTCTACATTTGCGAAAATGGTTTGGTGCATTATTGCTCGCAGCAACGCGGCTTCCCGGCCCTTCCGCTGGAGAAATACACGCGCGAGCATCTTGTCCACGAGTACCATACCCAAAAATCCTGCGCGCCGCATTGCACCGTCTCCTGCGTGCAGCAAGTCGCCATGCTCGACAATTGGCGCTCGCCCCAAACCCGCCCCGCATTCGTCCCCGTTGAGAATCTGCTCCCGTTCCCGAATTCGCTCAGCGAGGGGTGAGGAGAGATCTGGCCATCGGGCCATCGGGTCATCGGGTCATTGAGTCATCGGGTCATCGGTTCATTGAGTGATTTCCAATTTCCGTGGTCTTACGATTTTCGATCTTCGAGTTTCGATTTTCGATCTCCGCTTTGCGCTTTGTGATTTTGCGAGTTTCGAGCATCGATTTGCGGAGTCGCCAAGGGATTCATGTCCTCGCCCCTTCCCGCCGATAACCGCAGCGGGGGAGTGCGTCACGCCGGGGAATGTGGCACGGCCATCCCTTCGGCAAGCTCAGGGCGGGGCCTGGCCTTGGTCGAAGCCGGGGGCGTCCTGCCCGCTCTTCGCCGCTGCGCTTCGCCCTTCTCTCGTCACTTGCCACTGGTCACGCGTCACTGCTCTTGTGATCGAGTCACCGGATCATCGGGCCATCTATACAGAACGACACAACTTTCTGCGCATTGCCCTGGAACGGCGCTCTCTGAGCGCCGTGATTGTAGCGTCGATCTCCGATCGACGACGGCGGTCGGAGAGCGCCTCTACAGCCGAATGCGCGAACACTTATGTCGTTCTGAATAGAACCAATCCCGTGATCAGCCGGTGAAAAGATCAGCCGATCAACCGATGAGCCGATTTTAGGCTGTCTCGCGTCCAATGCCTTAGTCCTTTCTTTTCATCAATATCGTGGAAAAGAGGTTTAACTCATTTGTTTTCATCAACATCGTGGAAAGACGGAAAACCGAGAAATTCTCTCCATTTATTCTCAATAACTTATGGCGACTTTCCGCCATTTTTTATCCCCTTTTTTTTCGCCCGACCTGCGCCGCCGAGAATGGAGTAATTATTTTATTTTCAATAACATAGATTTTTGAGGAATTTTCTCTATTCATTACTAACCCCTGTTGTTTCTTACACATCGTGGAAAGTCGACCCGTTTTTTCCGTCACGATTCTCGGCTTTCAAGCTAACTCCTTGCATTCTCGAGAGATAAAGCGCTGAGACATTTTGACGCTAAGCGCTAACCCCTTTTGTTTCCGGAACATCGTGGAAAGCCATGGGTCATCCTAATGCTTCCATCCGGCGCTGATGACGTTTCATCCTCGATAAAGACCGCGTTCATCCGTCGCTTTCGGCCATCGGCCATCGCCCATCGGCAATCGCCAACCGGCGACCCTCATGGGCTAGTATACGCCGGCCGGAGGTCCGGGTCAAGACAAAAACGAGCCTACATTATGAAACCCATGAATAAGGCAAGGGGTCAGGCGCAGCGTCTGCCGGGTCGTAGGGGCGGCTCGCGAGCCGCCCTGGTCAGCAATCGCAGGCGATTGCGGGCAACCGAGTTTCGCAGGGGAGCTTCGCGAAGCACCCTCATCCGCAGTCCCACGCGATCGCGTGGGGGGCGGTTCGCGAACCGCCCCTACTCCGGGACGCCGTACGTCTTCCAATACGTCTCAGTTGCGGTACAATTCGAGTGGATCTGTGTCCAAAAAAGGAGATTTCAAATGAGGATCGTTAGCGGGAAGGCGGCGGCTTGGATAGGAACGGGGCTGAGCCTGTTGATGACGGCTTGCGGAGGTGGAACCAGCGCTCCCACAACTGCTCTCACCGGACCTACCATCACCTCGGTAAGGGTGGCGCCCAATCCAGCCACAGCGATCATTGGAACCCAGGTGCAGTTCACGGCTACGGTCTCCGGCACCGGCGCCTTCAGCGGCGGGGTCAGTTGGTCGTTGCAGGCGCCCTCGGGCAGCGCCTTGAGCCCGGGCACGCTCAGCTCGACTGGCCTTTACACCACACCCTACCCGGCTCCGGCTACGGTAACGGTGACGGCCACCAGCACCCAGGACCCCACGCAGAGTGGCAGTGTCATCGTGACCCTCAGTCCGCCGGCGGCGGCGACTGGGCCGGCACTGAGCGTGGACGCAGGCAATCAGACCCATGCCATCAACCCCTATATCTATGGCATGAATGACTGGTTCGACGCGCTCACGCCATCCATTCTAAAGTCCACCAACCTGCCGGTGGAACGCTGGGGCGGAAACCAGACCACCCGCTACAACTACCTGCTGGACGCTTACAACACTGCCACCAACTGGTACTATGAAAACGTGCCCGGCACGACCTCCGGCTATCCCGACGCCAGCATGTTCAATACGCAGGTAGTCCAGGATGAAGCCGCGGGGACAAGGACCATAGCCACGGTGCCAATGATTGGCTGGACCACCCTGCGCAGTACGGCTTGCAGCTTCTCCGTGGCCAAGTACGGCGCGCAGCAAGCGGTTGACCCTAACCTGCCTGACTGTGGTAACGGCATCCTTCTCAATGGCAACGATGTCGCGAACGACCCTACCGATACCAGCGAAGCCATCGATCAGACCTTCGTGGCCGGCTGGGTGAACTACCTGGTGGGCAAATTCGGCAATGCGGCCGGCGGGGGCGTAGCCATCTACGAACTGGACAACGAGCCGGAATGGTGGGACACCAACCACCGCGACGTGCATCCAGTGCCCAACACCTACGATGAGTTGACCAACGACGGCCTTACCTATGCGCAGGCGGTGAAGAACAACGATCCGACAGCCGAGGTCAGCGGACCGGTGCTCTCGTGCTGGATGTGTTTCTTCTACTCCAAGAAGGACATGTTATCGGGATGGGAGACGGCCCCCTGCAATTGCGTCAATGGGAACCCTGTCGACCGGCTGGCCCACGGCAACGTGCCGCTCACCGAATACTACCTGCAGCAATTCGCCGCGTATGAAGCCGCGAACCATGTCCGTCTGCTGGATTACTTGGATCTGCACACATATTTCGCCCCCGATAACCTGGCTTTCAGCACCTCGGGAGATACATCTGTGCAGCAGGCGCGCTTAAACTCCACGCGCGTCCTTTGGGATCCAACTTACACCGATCCCAATTACACCGATCCCAACGTCGCATCCAACTCGGCCCCGCCGGTTCCGCCCCAACTCATACCCCTGGCGCTCTCCTGGGTGGAAAGAGACTATCCCGGCACCAAACTGGCCTTCACGGAGTACAACTGGGGCGGGCTGGAGGCTATCAGCGGCGCGTTGGCGCAAGCTGACATTCTGGGCATCTTCGGGCGCGAAGGCCTCGACCTGGGCACGATCTGGTGGAATGCTCTGAGCCCGGAGACGCAAATCCCCGGGCTGACGGCCTTTGAGGTCTACCGCAACTACGACGGCAATGGCTCGACGTTTGGCAACCTGGCCCTGGCCTCGACCAGCGCCAATCAAGGAGTGCTCGCGGTCTACGGAGCGCTCCGCACCTCTGACCACGCTGTGACCGTGGTGGTCATCAACAAAACCTACGGTGACCTTACCAGCACGCTTTCGCTCGCGAACCTCACCCCCCATGGCCCCGCGCAGGTCTTCCTCTACAGCAACGCGAATCTGGCCGGAATCGTCGCGCAGCCCGATGTAGCCGTAACCCCGCCGGTTACGGGTAGCACCACCAGCACCCTCACCACCACCTTCCCCGCGCAATCGATCACCATCCTCGTCGTGCCCACGGTGTAAGTGTCCTATTGAATTTCTGGGTCTTGCCGTTGACGGTGGTGGGGAAGGAATCGACGAATTTGATCTAGCGGGGAATTTTGAAGTGGGCAATGCGGCCCTTGCAGAACTCGCGAACGGCTTCCGTGCTGGAAAACGTAATTTCCGTAGGGTAAACTCTAGGTGAGGGTGTGTGGGCGCGTCGCACACCCTCCGCAGGGGAATCGCTATGGCTACGATAATCAGTCCTCCACAGGAAGAACGGGAACAGCGAACTGTACTGAGACATGTTAGTTGGGAGACCTATGAGAGTCTGCTGGCCGATCATGCCGATGCCAGCTCACCCCGTTTCACTTATAGCGAAGGGATGCTGGAAATCATGAGCCCGTCGAGCGAGCACGAGAAGCTAATCCAAGTCCTCGCCACAATCGCTGAGTTGGTGGCGGAAGAGCAGGAAATTGAATTCGAGAACCTGGGCTCCACTACGTTTCGACGGCAGGATCTTGATCGAGGTACAGAGCCCGACTCTTGCTTCTACATTCAGAAAGTTGAGAGCGTCCGCGGGAAGAAGGAAATCGACCTCAGGGTGGATCCACCGCCTGACCTGGTTATCGAAATCGAAATCACCAGCCCCGCCGTGGCCAAACTTCCGGTTTATGCGCGCCTGCGGGTTCCGGAGATCTGGCTGCACGATGGCCGCGCCCCGAGAATCCTCCGGCTTTCGGGTGACCGGTACGAAGACTGTGACCGAAGTGGAGTACTGCCCTCCTTGACCCCATCGGTGTTGTCAGAGTTCTGCGAGCAGAGTAAGACCCTTAAGACGCTGGCTTGGCGCCGCAGGGTTCGGACCTGGGCGAGGGAGCAGGGTCGATAGGAAAACCCCGCCTGCCCGCAGCCACATTCCTTTTCACTCCCGCCTGAAAACACGCGCGATTGCTGCCAGGGGCGGTTCGCGAACCGCCCCTACGACTACGCTAATTCAACTTGAGAGTTATTCCCCCTACGCCGTGGCAATGAGAGCGGTTTCTTCCAGGCCCATTTCCTTGATGGAAATTTCCCGCATCTTGTATTTCTGCGTCTTGCCGTTGATGGTGGTGGGGAAGGAATCGACGAACCTGACGTAGCGGGGAATCTTGAAGTGGGCGATGCGGCCTTTGCAGAACTCGCGAATGGCTTCCGTGCTGGAGGTGGCGCCGGGCTTGAGTTTTATCCAGGCCATGACTTGTTCGCCATACTTGCGGTCGGGGATGCCGATCACCTGCACCTCGCTGATGGCGGGGTGGGTATAGAGAAACTCCTCGATGTCGCGGGGATAGATATTCTCGCCGCCGCGGATGATGAGGTCCTTGGAGCGCCCGGTGATTTTGCAGTAATCGTGTTCGTTCATGGTGGCGAGGTCGCCGGAATGCAGCCAGCCGTCGGCGTCGAGGGTCTGGCGGGTGGCCTCGGGATTCTGATAATAGCCCTTCATGACGGCATAGCCGCGCGCGCAAAGCTCGCCGGGAGTTCCGCGCGGAACCATGCGGCCGGTGCGCGTATCGACGATCTTGATTTCCGTGTGCGCCATGGGCTTGCCCACGGTGGTGACGCGCAGCTCCAGCGGGTCGTCGGGAGTGGTTTGGGTGATTCCCGGCGAGGTTTCCGTGAGGCCGTAAACAATGGTCATCTCCGAGCAATGCATCTCATCCACCACGCGGCGCATGATGTTGATGGGGCAAGGCGAGCCCGCCATGATGCCGGTGCGCAACGAGGTGAGGTCGAATTCGCGGAAGCGCGCGTGCTCGAGTTCGGCGATGAACATGGTGGGCACGCCATGCACGGCCGTGCAGCGCTCCTCGGCGATGGCCTGGAGCGTGGCCAGCGCGTCAAAGTAATGCGCCGGAATCACCATGGCCGCGCCATGCGCCACACATACCATGTTGCCCAATATCATGCCGAAACAGTGATAGAAGGGCACGGGAATACACAGCTTATCCTGAGAGGTGAAGCGCATGCCCTGGCCAATCAGCAGGCCGTTGTTCACAATATTGTGGTGGCTCAGCAGCGCCCCCTTGGGTGAGCCGGTGGTGCCCGAGGTGTACTGAATGTTGATGGGGTCGTCAAACTCGAGGGTCGTGGCGCGCTCCCGCAAGGCGTCGACGGGAACGCCTTCGCCCATTTTCAGCAGGTCGTTCCACGGGATCATGCTGGATGGCGCGGGTGAGTCTCCGATGAAAATCAGGTTGCGCAAGTTCGGCAGCTTGGCCGATAGCAGGGCTCCCGGTGCACTGTGAGCGGCCTCAGGACAGATTTCAAACAGGATGGAAGGGTAGTCGCTCTTGCGAAAGCCCGGCGTCATCAAGAGTGTCGAGCATCCCGATTGCTGCAGGGCGTGCTCAAACTCCACCGTGCCGTAAGCGGGATTGAGATTGACCAGGATGGCGCCGATTTTGGCGGTGGCGAATTCGGTAATCACCCATTCGGCGTAATTGGTGGACCATATTCCCACCCGCTCGCCCTTCTGAATGCCCAAATGCAGAAGTCCCCTCGCGGCGCGCTCGACCTCGCGCAGGAATTCAGCATACGTGTAGCGTTGGTTCTGGTGACGAACGATCAGGGCAGGTTGATCGGGAAAACGGCTGGCGGTACGGTCCAGGAGCTCGCCGACGGTCAGGCCCGCCAGCGGCGATGTGCCCACGCCTTGGCTGTAACTCAAATGGCTTACTTCCTGCTGCTCATGGTTCATGCGTGCCCCCGTGTTTCTTTCAGCACCACCCCGGCGATCGGCGCGCCACCCCTCCTAATTTGAGGAGGGGAGCCGTTCAGGAACTCCCCTCCTGATTCAGGAGGGGTGGGGCGCCGAGCGCCGGGGTGGTCACCCGCTGCGGGGAGTTTTTCCTCAAGTTATAAACGCGGCCTCTACCTTCCTCCTCCCGCCGAGGAAGACAGCCTCTTATCCCGGACGTCTATTGAGCTTGCGCTCAAGACGCCGTAGTATCCGAGGCAATGGGGGGAGATGTCAAGGCCCTTCCCGGCTCGATACTGACTTATGCTGACACAGGCAAGGGGGGATCAGGGGGGAAGGCAGAAAGCAGAAGGCGGAGGGCAGTAGGCAGTAGGCAGCGAGCGCCTTTTGCCCGTCTCGGCAAGCTTCCACAAGTCCCTTGGGGAAATCGCCAACCTCGAAGAGCAGGGAACTGGGCTCGCATGCCGTTCCGCACCTACGCACGGCGGGATCAAGGACCCATCAAACTGCTGCCCGTCGTACTAGCGAGCGCGATAAACCTCGTGCCAGCCGCCGGAGGGGAGGACGGCTCCCACAATCGCGCCGCCCAACGCCCCCAGCCCCGTAAGCACCCCGATGATTTCGCCTTTGGTGGCGCCAATGCAGGCTGCCCCCTGGCCGCATCCTCCGATTGCCGCTCCGATGCCCGCGCCGGCTCCTGCCCCGACCCCAGCGCCGATCAGGGCATTTCTCGTGCGGTGCCCTTTGCCTTGGGACGAAACCCGAAGGACACTCTGGCGATTTATGGTTTGTTCGCCGGCCGCCGTACTCACGACAATCGCCTCGTCGGTTACGCTGTGGAAATTACCGCGAGTGGATTTGGCGTCGTTCTGCACGACCTGAATCTCCTCGCCTGCCAATAGTTGTTTTAGCTTGTCCCAGTTGGCTTGATTCTTGGCGGGGTCGTCACCCCCGAGAGCCAGACTGGTCGCGATGCCCAAAGAGAGAAAAAGGAGCCCAAGGCACACACTAATCCTCATTTGCCGCATTCGAAGCCTCCGGAAGAGTGTTTTGGCCACCCGTATTTGAATTTGGCCCAAAGGGGGGAGAAGCACTTAGCCGGAATTTCCGCTTTTGCCCTGATTCCAGCGTATAGACAATACGTCTGCCACCATCGCGCGTCAAGTCAAAAAGTGACATTTGTTAAAACTAACGCTTTTTGATGACTTGACAGGGTTCAGATCAACCCAGGCGGGCGCGAGCAGCAGTGTCTTCGGAGATGGATTCTGACTTTTTCGAGCAGGATATTTTGGGGCACCTTAGCTTCTCCTTCTGTTTGCACGCCCGCGAGGGCAATTCAGAATCGCTCCAACTTTCCTGTTTGGTTCGGGTTACGCCGGGTTAGGCATTAAGCAGTAGGCAGCGAGCGTCTTTTGCAAGTCCCGGCGAGCCGGGTAAAGGGGAGGCGGGAATCGGCTGTTGCCCGGCCGATGCCGCCCTTCCGACCTTGTCAGGACGCGTTCCTGCCCCGAGGGGCCGAACCAGAGGCCGAGCGCTCGTTGCGGGGACCCTTACGGGGTCAATCGGTCGGCTGACGAATTGGTTGGTTTGGTAGGCTATGTTAACTGCAGGTTTCGACCCGCGGGGCGGGACCAAAAGAGGCCTGCGGCAACGCCCGGCTGGCCCCTCGCGGGGCCGTCCTGGGCCCAAGCTTCTTCACGCGTCCAAGCATCACGATGGGCCCGCGGAGGTATTACTCTGCCCTGCCTGGCAATACGTCGTGACCAGGCGTTCAAACTCCGCCGGCGCCAGGGGTTTTTCCAGATAATCCGCAGCGCCCAGTTGCATGGCCTGGAGATAGCAGTTGATCTCCACACAGCGCGATACCACCAACACCGGTGTGCGGTGGTCGCGTGCCAAAGCGAGCTCCACCAGGTGGTGCGTTTCAAAGGCCGGGCTGCCCTGGTTCACGATCACAAAATCAAAGTGCTCGCATTTCAGGCAACGCTCTGCCTCCTGGTAATTGGTGAAAGCTTGGACTGAGTAGCCCATGCGCCCTAATCGGGTGGTGAAATCCTTCAGATCTTTCGCATCCTCGTCAACCACCACGGCCCTTCCACAAGGAAGGGACGGGGTTGGACGGAGATGGGGCATGCCATTGTTTGGCATCATCGCATCCTTCCCTCCCTTCTGAAACTCCCCGTTCAAATCGAAGTCTGCGCCGACCGCAGGTATTCTCATTGCTTTCCTCCGAGGTTTGCGGAGCGTAGTACAGCTTGACCATTCAAACCGCGAACAACCTTGCCTCCGATGGTTCGATAAGGAGGAGAGGGGCACCTCGGCCAAGACCGAAGTGCCCGATTGGCTTTGATAACTGTACTTCAAGGCTTGCAGCTTTGGACGAGGATGGCGGGGAGTCATCTGTAACGTATTGGCCAATAGCCCAAAGGTCATAGTTAGGATGCCTCCTCACCTCTTAATTCGGTCAATTTAAGCGTTTTGGATTGTTGCGTCTGTTCAAAATTGCACAGTTTAGGAATTTTTGATTTGTGTCAAATTTCGACGTATTTAGGCGTGCGCACGCTGAAATGTTATTATTTTGTCAATATTTAAACCAAAAAATCGCTACTATCCATGGAAAAATCCATTGAGTTCCGGATATTCTATCGCCTGCATCGATCACCCATTGCCCACTCCCCAAACCTTCATGGGGTGGCGCCCGGCAACACAGCTTGTCGGCTGACCCTCGGCAGAAGCGGGATGTAGATTGGTGAATCTCCCGGAGCGTGAATGAACATCGCACCGGATGACCCAAGCAGCGCGAGAGGTGGAACATGGCAAACAGATTTGGCACAGACATTCTGATTCAAGCCAAAGATCCCAAAAGCGCGGCGTTGTTCTACGTCAAACAGCTCGGGTTCGAAATCACGGACGAGACGCCGAACATGATCAGTCTCCATGGCGAGAAGATCAACCTATTCATTGAGCGCGGTCCGGCGCTGGGCCCGGTGTTGGAGGTGACCGTCGACAACGTTGAAGAGGCCAAAGTCCGCCTGGTCAAGAACGGCTGTGAGATCATCAAGGACGAGCCGGATTTTCCGCGATGCTACATCCAAGATCCCTACGGCTTGGTATACAACCTGACGAAGTAAAGAGCCTGCCACGCTCCCGACCGGCTGTTTAGGGGCAGTGGGCAGTAAGCAGAAGGCAGCGAGCGCCATGGGCGAGTCTTCGGAAGCCGGGAAAGGTTGGAGCGGGGCGGCCTTACGAATGCCACCTCTGCCAGCGGGCAATTCCCCGAGCCGGCTAATTTGGAGCCGCAACCTCCCCCGGGGCCTCTGGGGATATCGCCGACTGCAAAAAGAACCGTCTGCGTCAGCTCGCGGGTGAAATGCAGCAGCAGGATGTTTCCGGCTTCACCAAATCCAGCTTCACCAAATCCAGTTCCACAATTCCGAGCTGTGATGTAGACTCTCTCACTCGCGGTGGTTCAGAATTTCGGTCAGATCACTGCGATAGAGGAATGCGACCTTATGAGAACAATCCTCAAGTTCTTGGCACTCGGGGGGATGGTGCTCCTGCTTGCCGCCACATCCATGTTTGCCCAGAAGATCAAGTCCGACTACGACAAGTCAAACGATTTCACCCGCTACAAGCGGTATGCCATCGGCGAGAACTACCTTATCACGCGCCAGCGGCCGGAGGACCAGGCCCGCATTGACAAAGTTTTGGTGGAATCGCTCAACCGCCAATTGCAGGCCAAGGGCTTTATTCTTGACGAAAAAAATCCCGACTTCCGCATCAAATATGAGGCGGGCGCTCTTCCCCGAACTGCCAGCTCGGGAAAACCCGACAACCTATACGGCGCGCCGCTTGATGCGGGTTTTGGGTTGAACGGCATCGCCGGAATTCCCCCCGTCGCGTGGGCCTATGTACTGGCCAAGGTGAAGCTCACCGTGACGGATGTGGGCTCGGGGCAGCCCGTTTGGACCGTGCTTGCTTCGCAGAAGATTAATGATCCGCAGAAAGTCATGAACGATCTGAATACGAAGATTGATGATTTCATGGCCAAGATCCTGAAGAGTTTCCCGCCTGCCTCCAAACCTCAGTAGGTTCACGCGGACGAAGGCAGGTTGCCGCGGTGACACCGGGGCGACCCGCCTTTGCCAACATGAAATCGTTGGAGCTCGACCGCCGCAAATCTTTGGGAAGTTTTCAGTTCTCGTCTTTCAGGAACTAGCTGACAACTCACAGCCGAGAGCCAACAGTTAGTGGCGAGCGCCGTTTCCCGAACCCCCAGTCCCCAGTTCTGGCGCACCTTCAGAGGGTCGTGGCGCGCAGGATATGGCCGCCCTTTTCAGGAAGAGTAGTCGCGCGGTGGGGAAAGTAGCGGGCAGCAATCTGGGAAGGCCCCAAGTCTTCGATCTCAGAGAACCCGAGCGCCGTCAGTCTGGCGTGGAGAGCGTCCGCTTGCAAGTAATTCAGCCAAGCTTCTCCCAATTCGGCGACGTGCTTGGCGCGCCTTTCGTGGCGGATGCGCCATTCCGGCGGCAGGGAAGCCGGTGGATCGCTATAGTCGAACACGACGTGTGCGCCATGGGGCAGACTCGCGATAAAGCCGAGGGTCGACCATACGGCTTCCTCGGTCAGGTAAGGCACGACGCCCAGCCAGGTGAAAAAGGTTTGCTGCGAAGGATCAAAACCTGCGGCCGCCAAGCCCTCGGCCAAAGTCTGGCGCTCGAAATCGATAGGAGCGAAAGTTAGCGAACTCGGCAGGGGAATCGCGGCATCTTCGAGGCGTTGGCGCTTCCAGGCCTGCGTAGCGGGATGGTCGACTTCGAAGATATGCAGCCGGTCACGCAAGGGGCCGCGATATGCATAAGTGTCCAGCCCCGCACCAAGCACTACAAGCTGACACACACCGCGTTCGACCGCGGCTGCCAGGGCGTCCTCGGCAAAGCGCGTCCTGACGGCGATGAAAATTCGCATCATCCGTCCCGAGGGCCGCTCCTCCGCCCGGCGAGCGACGGTATTCGCGTCTTCGCCCAGGATGCGCAGGGCGAGGGGATCGGCGAAGATGCGGCCCTGCTCCAGGACCTGATGCGCGGCACGGTGAGCAGCCGCGGCCCAGGCAGTCCGACTGGGCTTTCCCGATTGCATGGATAGAACTTACCAAAACAGCGGTCGGGTCGGCCACAAAATGTGTCGGCTGCGGGCGGCGCCTTGATTTCGCCCATGCGCAGACAACCTTTTAGCGGCAACTCGAACGCGCATTGCTGGCTTTTCTGAAGAGTGGGACTTACGGTCACAGGGGGAACAACTGAAGCTGACCCGCCACCCCGGGATTGTCCTTCCCAGGATTTCCAAAATCCTCCATAGTTGAATTGCGGGTCCGCGTAGTAAACTGTCTTCCCCGCTTTGATGGGGGGGGGCGGCGTGGTGGGGAGCGCGAACACCCGCCAACTGGAAGGGGCGGCGAGCCACCGCCTCATCAGCGAGGGTCAAACCAACTGCCCGAAGGCGGCTGGCATCGAAGCATTGAGCCTATTCACCCCCGCGGTGAGAGATTCGGGTCAAGAATCCCAGGAGGTCCATTCGATTATGGTGAAGAAGACGGTGCAGGGGTTGATGGTGCTAGCCGTTTTGTTATGGAGCACAGGTGGGGCGCAAGCTAGAGATCTCTTCAAGGATAAGCAGTGGGATGCGTTTGTGCTGGGAGGGGGATCGACCCTTATCGATTCGCAATATTTTACCGGCGCGAGCAATCTGTACTATTCGAATTTTGAGCTGGGCCCCAAATTCTCCTTCGGTGTGGCAGTGCCTTACGGGAAGTATCTCAAGATTGAGACGGCTTATTCGTATGGACCGAATAATTTCTCCGTGACCAATGACGATGTGTTTCCGCACACGATTAAGAGTGGGTCAGTCAAGGAGTACCCCATGCGTGTCTACATCGGCAGCATCAGCGGCGTAGTTCACGCGCCTGTCACACTCTTTCACCTGCAACCTTACGGAGAGGGAGGAGTTGAGTATGACCGGTTCAGCCCCACGCAGGAGGCGATTAAAGACGCTTATGACCACGGATTTGCCTCGGTGAGCCAGGCGATCATTTCCCACACGGATAAATTCGGTGTAAACCTGGGAGGCGGCCTCGACCGCAAACTTACCAAGCGGCTTACTTTCCGCATTGACTTGCGAGATCACATTACCAGTTCGCCCGCATTCGGCATTCCCCCGGGCGAAACCAAGGATAATCTTGCGACTTATCCCGTCAAAGGGCGGGCAGACAACATTGAATACACGGCGGGATTGGTCTTTCATTTCGGGAAGTTGTGAGCCCGCTGCGCTGCACTTATGATATTCTGACGGCGGCAATGCTCTTTGAGCGGGGGCGGAAAGATCCCTGCGGGGCAATGAGGCGGCACGTTTGGATTGTTACCAACCCTGTGGTTTCGACGCCGACGTGGCGAGGTCCCAAACCAATCCGGGCAGATCCCGCCGCAGCCAGGTTTCTCCGCAACCAGTCAGTAGCCCGCCCGGTACCAGGTTTTTATCGGAGGGGCGTATGGCGCGCAGATTTGATTCTGGTCGTATTGGCGTCGTGGCTTGTTGAGTGATGCCGACCGGGGACCGGAAGAGGTAACCCGCGGCGCGACTTCATCGTCGAATAAAAGGTGTTAAGATTGTTGGGCTGAAAGGCAGCTTCCTGGGAAAGACACTAGAGTGTTGGCAAGCCCGGCGGGACGTCGGAAAACCCATACTCAGCATCCCAGAATGTACCTCTTATGGCGGCATAAGAAAGCCATCGCCTTGGGGTGAGCCGGCGGTTATTGGCCATCGGCAGCAAGAAGAGAAGTCCTGTTTTGCGAAAACATACATTTGGTAAATTGTCGTCGGTTTTCCTCAGCGACCGCAGAGGCTAATAGAATATGAATCTGGAAAAACCCAATACGATAGACGGGCATGATCTGCAGGAAACCATGCCAAGTTTTCGGATGACAGAGCCCCCTCCTCCTGCAGAACCCAAGAAACACGGATGGTTGTGGCTGGTGGTTTTGATTTTGGTGGGGTTGGGCGTCTACTATTACTATTACCGCTCTCATGCAAATTCCGCCAAGGCGGCCAGTGATTCTGCCCAATCGCCGGGCGGCAGGCCGGGACGAGGCTCGGGCGCCATCCCCGTGGATGCGGCCCGCGCGCGCAAGGGTGACATCGGGGTCTATTATACCGGTCTGGGCTCGGTGACCCCGATTTATACGGTAACCGTCAAGAGTCAAATCTCCGGATACCTGATGCAGGTATTGTATAAGGAAGGCCAGATCGTCAATAAAGGCGAAGCGCTGGCAGAAATTGATCCCCGGCCCTATCAAGTCATGTTGGAGCAAGCCCAGGCGGGATTAGCCCGGGATCAAGCCAACCTGGAGAACGCCAAAGTGGATTTAGCGCGTTACCAGACACTGGCCCCCCTGAAAGCCATCCCGGAACAGCAACTGGCGACGCAGGAGGCCACGGTCAAACAGGACCAGGCCATCCTGCAAACAGATCAAGCGCAAATTGATAACGCCAAACTTGATCTCGTTTATTGCCACATCACGGCCCCGATTGCGGGCCGCGTGGGCCTTCGGCTGATCGATCCGGGAAATTACGTCACGCCAAACGACGCTACCGGATTAGTGGTCATTACCCAGGTGGAGCCCATCAGCGTAATTTTCCCTCTGAATGAGGATCAGCTTCCCTCCATACAAGAAAGGATACGTGCGGGGGCGCGGTTGAAGGTGGAAGCCTTCGACCGGGAAATGAAGACGAAGCTTGCGCAAGGGTGGTTGGAAACGTTGGATAATCAAATCGACCCGACCACGGGCACCGTCAAATTGCGCGCGAACTTCGACAACCGGGATGGAAGCCTGTTCCCGAACCAGTTCGTTAACGCGCGATTATTGGTGGAAGAGAAACAAGGCGTAACGCTGATACCGACGGCTACGGTGCAACGGAACTCACAGGCAACTTACGTTTACCTGATTAAACCTGATTCCAGCGTTACGGTTCGGAATATAACGCTGGGGACGACGGAGGGAGACGATTCCGAAGTTACCTCCGGCTTGGCTCCCGGTGACCAAGTCGTGATGACGGGTGTTGACAAGCTCCAGGAAGGCAGCAAGGTGAGAATAGCAAAGCCCGAAGAGCGGGGTTCAAAAGGGAACTCATGAACCCGTCACGGATCTTTATCCTCCGGCCGATAGCAACGTCGCTGCTGATGGCCGCAATCCTGCTGGCGGGCGGGGTGGCGTACAAACAGTTGCCGGTCTCAGCCCTGCCGGAGGTGGACTATCCCACCATTCAGATCATCACTTTTTATCCGGGAGCCAGCCCGGACGTGATGGCTTCGTCGGTCACGGCTCCGCTGGAGCGCCAGTTCGGCCAGGTGCCGGGTCTCCAGCAGATGACCTCGACCAGCTCCGATGGCAGCTCCATCATCACCCTGCAGTTCAACCTCAGCCTGAATATCGACGTGGCGGAGCAGGAAGTGCAGCAGTCCATTAATGCGGCGGGAACATATCTGCCTCCCGACCTTCCCACTCCGCCTCTTTACAGCAAGAGCAACCCTGCCGACGCCCCGGTTCTAACCCTGGCGCTCACATCCAACACTTTGCCCTTGTCGAAGGTTGAGGACCTTGCGGACACGCGCCTGGCCCCGAAAATCTCCCAGTTGCCCGGAGTGGGCCTGGTGAGCATCAGCGGCGGCCAGAAGCCCGCCGTGCGGATTCGGGCTAATCCCACCTTGCTGGCCTCCTACGGCCTGAACCTGGAAGACCTGCGCAACGTTATCGTGGCCGCCAACGTCAACCAGGCGAAAGGCAACTTTGATGGCCCGCACCAGTCCTACCAAATCGGCGCCAATGACCAGTTGCTCTCGAGCGCTGACTATGCGCCGCTGGTGGTTGCCTACCGGAACGGCTCCCCGGTGAAGATGAACGACGTGGCCGCGGTCGATGACGACGTGGAAAACGTCCGCCAAGCCGCCTGGATGAACGACGTTCCCGCCGTGGTCGTTAACATTCAGCGCCAGCCGGGCGCCAACGTCATCGCGGTGGTGGATCGTATCAAGGCCCTGCTGAATCAGCTCAAGAAATCACTGCCGTCCTCGGTCGACGTCAAGATTCTGACCGACCGGACGACCACCATTCGCGCTTCCGTCGCCGACGTGGAGTTCGAATTGTTGCTCACGGTGGCGTTGGTGGTGATGGTTATATTTCTCTTCTTGCGCAATTTAGCCGCCACCATCATTCCCAGCATTGCTGTTCCGCTTTCCCTCGTCGGCACCTTTGGCGTAATGTATCTGCTCGGTTACAGCCTGAACAACCTGAGCTTGATGGCCTTGACCATTTCCACCGGGTTCGTCGTGGACGACGCCATCGTGATGATCGAGAACATCACGCGCTACATCGAAGAAGGCGAGCCGGCGCTCCAGGCGGCGCTAAAGGGGTCCAAGCAGATTGGCTTCACCATTGTTTCGCTGACCATATCCTTGATCGCCGTGCTCATTCCACTTTTGTTCATGGGTGACATCGTGGGGCGGCTCTTCCGCGAATTCGCCGTCACTCTGGCGGTCACCATTCTGGTTTCCGCCATCGTATCTTTGACCCTCACGCCCATGATGTGCTCGAAGCTGCTCAAGCATTCCCCGGAAGCGGATCAGACCCGGTTCTATCGGGTCACCGAGCATGGTTGGAAGGCCATCATCTCCTTCTATGACCGCACGCTCCAGGTGGTCCTACGCCATCAAACCGCGACTCTGGTGGTCGCCGCCGGGACGCTGGTCCTAACCGTTCTGCTCTATCTTTACATTCCCAAGGGGTTCTTCCCGATTCAGGATACCGGGGTCATCCAAGGCGTTTCTGAAGCCTCCCAAACGGTCTCTTTCCACGAAATGGCCAGCGAGCAGCAAGCGCTGGGAAAGATCATTTTGAAGGACCCCGCCGTCGAAAGCCTTTCCTCGTTTATTGGCATTGATGGAACCAACGCCACGCTGAACAGCGGACGCATTCTGATTAACCTGAAGCCCATCGACGAGCGCAAGATGAGCGCCAGTGATATCATCCGCCGTTTGCAGCCGGAGTTGGCCCGGGTGCCGGGGATTACCCTGTTCATGCAGCCGGTGCAGGATATCACCGTGGAGGACCGGGTCAGCCGAACACAGTTTCAGTACACCTTGGAAGATCCCAACGCCGACGAGCTGGATTCATTCGCACCCCGCATGCTGAAGAGCCTGCAAGAATCGCCCGAGTTGCGGGATGTGGCCAGTGACCAGCAGGTGGGAGGACTGCGCGCCAGGCTGGTCTTCGACCGCAACACGGCTTATCGGCTGGGCATCACGCCTTCTACCATCGATCAAACGCTCTACGATGCCTACGGCCAGCGGGAAGTGTCCACGATTTTTACCCAGTTAAACCAGTACCACGTGGTGCTGGAAGTGAAACCGGATTTTCAGAAGAATCCGTTGGACCTACGCGATCTCTTTATTCGCACCAACGCGGCCACCAGCGCCGCCGGCTCGTCCGGACTGGTGTCGGGGGGCTCCTCCTCCTCCCAATTGTTCGGCCCCACAAGCTCTCTGACCGCTGCCGCCACCAGCCTCTCGAATTCCACCTCCGCCTCCGGCCTCTCCTCTACGATCGCTTCGGATAACGCCTTCGGTGGGGGGCAGATTGCCTCCACTTCCCATTTCCCCAACGGCGGCCAGGTGCCGCTGGCGGCCTTCACGCACATCGAGGAGATGAACGCTCCCATTACCGTGAATCATCAGGGCCAGTTCCCGGTGGTTACCCTCTCTTTCAATCTCGCGCCCGGCGCCTCGCTGGGGGCCGCGGTGGATGCCGTTAATAAAGTCAAAAGCGAATCCGATATGCCGGCCAGTATCCAGGGGGATTTTCAGGGAACGGCGGCGTCGTTCCTGGCCTCGCTGTCCAACGAGCCAATCCTGATCCTGGCCGCCCTCATTACCGTCTACATCGTTCTGGGCGTCTTGTATGAGAGTTACATTCACCCCATCACCATCCTGTCCACACTGCCTTCTGCGGGTGTGGGCGCCCTGCTGGCGCTCCTGATCTGCCGGACGGATTTCAGCGTGATTGCGCTGATCGGCTTGGTCCTGCTCATCGGCATTGTGAAGAAGAACGGCATCATGATGATCGACTTTGCCTTGGACGCGGAACGTAAGGAAGGGATGACGCCGGTGAACGCCATCTATCAGGCCTGCTTGCTGCGCTTCCGGCCCATCATGATGACTACGATGGCGGCTTTACTGGCCGGCGTGCCCCTGGCGCTGGGCACAGGCATGGGGTCGGAACTGCGCCGGCCTTTGGGAATAACCATGGTGGGCGGGCTGCTCTTAAGCCAGATGCTGACCCTCTACACTACCCCGGTGATCTATCTCTGGTTTGAGCGCCTGGCAAAACGCTTTTCCCGGCAACGCGAGGGTAGTCCGGGCACTCCGCCGGCGTAGCAGGTTGAAAAGAATTTCAAATGGCAAATGGCAAAGTGCCAATGGCAAATGGTCAAGAGCGAGGCGCCGAAAGGCGTCTGAAACCATTTGAAATTTGCCTTTTGCCCTTTGCCATTTGAAATCTTGTTGTGTTCCTGTGGTGTAAGAAATGAATTCGCGTGAAGTGAGCGACCGATTGCTCGATTATGGTGTAAGTGCGATTAGGCTGGTCGAGTCGTTGCCAAGAACCCTTGCGGGCCGTCGAATCGGGGATCAACTGCTTCGATCGAGCATTTCCGTTGGAGCAAACTACGAAGAGGCCCAAGCTGCCGAGTCGCGCCAGGATTTCGTCCACAAACTTCAGATCGCGCTCAAGGAGCTGAGGGAATCCAACTACTGGCTGCGATTGCTAGCTAAGGCCGGGATCGCTCCTGGTCATCAGTTGTCCGCAATCTTGGATGAATCCGGCCAGTTGCGAGCGATGCTTTCAAAGGCGGCCGCGACAACGAAAGGCAAGGCGACGGTGGCCGAGCCATAGTATGCATGGTGAGGCTCTGAAGATTTGAAATGGCAAATGGCAAATGGTCAAGAGCGAGCCGCCGAAAGGCGGTTGAAACCATTTGAAATTTGCCTTTTGCCCTTTGCCATTTGAATTCTTCTTGCGGTAGAAATTGATGAATATTTCCGGGCCATTTATCCACAGGCCGATCGGCACGGCGCTGCTGGTCATCGCGATATCGCTGGCCGGCGCCGTGGCTTTCCGTCTGCTGCCGGTATCGCCACTGCCTCAGGTGGATTTCCCCACCGTTTCGGTGTCGGCAGGTTTGCCGGGCGCGAGTCCGGAGATCATGGCCTCGTCCGTCGCCACCCCCCTCGAGCGCCAATTTGGCCGTATCGCGGCGGTCACCGAGATGACCTCATCGAGTAACCTCGGGGGATCGAACGTCACTCTGCAATTTGATTTGAACCGCAACATTGACGCGGCTGCGCGCGACACCCAGGCCGCCATCAACGCGGCCCGCGGTTACCTGCCCACCAACCTGCCCAACAATCCAACCTACCGGAAAATAAACCCGGCTGATTCTCCCGTCTTTATGCTCGCGCTCACCTCCGACGTGCTGTCGAAGAGCAAGATTTACGATTACGCTTCCTCCATCCTGGTGCAGAAACTGTCGCAGATCAAAGGTGTGGGCCAGGCGTTCGCGGGCGGGAGCGCGCTGCCGGGAGTCCGGGTGGAATTGAATCCGACCTTGCTTGACAAATACGGCATCGGGTTGGAGCAGGTGCGGGGGGTGTTAAGTAATTCCAATGCCAATGTACCCAAGGGGCACTTTTCCGACGGTCTCCGCATGTGGGAGGTGGGCGCCAACGATCAACTGTTCCATGCGAGTGACTATAGCTCTCTGATCGTGGCCTACCGTAAGGGCTCCGCTGTGCGTCTCTCCGATGTCGCCCAAGTGGTGGACGCCCCGGAATCACTTCGCGCCTCGGGCTACACCAACGGCAAGCCTTGCGTGATGGTCATCATCTTCCGCCAGCCCGGCGCCAATATCATCGACACCGTGGACCGGGTCAAGGCCATGCTGCCTCAACTCAAAGCGGACATCCCCCCCACCATCGATATGCGCGCGGCCATGGACCAAACCCTGACCATCCGCGCCTCCGTTCACGACGTCGAGCGGACCCTCATCATCTCCGTCATCCTGGTGATCCTGGTGGTCTTCGTTTTTCTACGCAACCCGCGGACCACATTTATCCCCAGCGTGGCGGTTCCCGTGTCCCTGCTGGGAACCTTCGGGGTCATGTACCTGCTGGGATACAGTCTCGATAATCTTTCCTTGATGGCGCTCTGTGTCTCCACCGGCTTTGTGGTTGATGATGCGATTGTGGTGATTGAAAACATCACCCGCTATCTGGAAAAAGGCGTGGCGCCGTTCGCGGCGGCGCTCCAGGGGGCCAAGGAGATTGGCTTTACCGTGGTGACCATGAGCGTGTCGCTCGTAGCCGTGTTCATCCCCTTGCTGCTGATGGGGGGAATTGTGGGCCGGCTGTTTCGCGAGTTTGCCGTGACCCTCTCCGCGGCCATCCTTGTTTCCATGGCGGTCTCACTCACCGCCACGCCCTCCATGTGCGCGCACATGTTGCGGGAGCACGAATCCCACGGCTGGATGTACCAGATCTCTGAACGCGCCTTCAAAGCGGTCGTGAACTTCTACGGAAGAACCCTGGCTGCCGTGCTGCGCTTCCCGGCCATTACCCTGACGGTATTGTTGGCCACCATCGGCCTGAACGTTTACCTCTACATCCACGTTTCCAAGGGGTTCTTTCCCCAGCAGGATAAAGGACTCATTATGGGTTCGATTCAGGCCGACCAGGACACCTCGTTTCAAGCCATGGACAAGGTCTTGCGGCAGATGGTGGATATTGTGAGAGCCGACCCCGCCGTGGATACCGTCACCGGATTTACCGGGGCAAGCGGCCCCCGCGGTGGCTCTATGAACACCGCGCAGATGTTCATTTCGCTCAAGCCGCCCGAGGAGAGAAAAATCAACGCTGACCTGGTGATTGCGCGGTTGCGGCCCAAGCTGGGCCGGGTGCCGGGCGCCTCTCTGTATCTGCAAGCCGCGCAGGATATTCGCGTGGGCGGCCGCTTCGGCGCCTCCCAGTATCAATTCACCATGCGCGGTGACAATGTCCAAGATCTGCAAAACTATGCCCCCCGGATGCTCCAGGAGATGAGGACTATCCCTCTGATTGCAGACGTGAACACCGATCAGCAGGACCGCGGCCTCCAGGCCTTCGTGCAGTATGACCGCCCCACGGCGGCGCGTTTTGGCATCTCGCCGCAACTGATTGATAACACCCTTTACGATGCCTTCGGCGAACGCCAGGTCTCAACCATGTACACGTCGCTCAATCAGTATCACGTGGTCATGGAGGTGGCGCCCGAGTTTTGGCAGGATCCGCTGTTCCTGCGTCAGGTTTATGTGCACTCGCCCAGTGGGCAGGCCGTTCCCCTCAGCGCCTTCACGAAATATACCCCCATCACCGCGCCCCTGGCGGTGAACCACCAGGGTCTCACCCCTTCGGTCACCATCTCGTTCAATCTTCAGCCCGGCGTTGCCTTGGGAGATGCCGCCGACGCCATCACCGAAAGGGGCAGCAAGATTGGTTTGCCCTCCGCCATTCGCACCGGTTTTGCCGGAACCGCCCAAGCTTATCAGGATACCCTCTCGAGCCAGCCCCTGTTGATTGCCGCCGCGCTCATTTCGGTTTACCTGGTGCTCGGCATCCTCTACGAAAGCTACGTTCATCCCGTTACCATTCTCTCCACGTTGCCGTCAGCGGGCGTAGGCGCGCTGCTGGCGCTCATGCTCACGAAGACAGACCTTACCGTAATCGCCATCATCGGAATTATTCTGCTGATCGGTCTGGTGAAGAAGAACGGCATCCTGATGGTCGACTTTGCCATTTCCGCCGAACGCAACGAAGGTAAGAATTCACGCGACGCCATCTACGAAGCAAGCTTGTTGCGCTTCCGGCCCATCATGATGACCACCATGGCGGCCATGCTGGGCGCTGTGCCGCTTGCTATCGGCACTGGCACCGGATCGGAGATGCGCCGTCCCCTGGGAATCGCCATCATCGGTGGGCTGATCGTAAGCCAGTTGCTGACGTTGTATACAACTCCTGTGGTGTACCTCTATTTTGACCGGTTGCAGAATTGGTGGTTTAGGGTTCGGGGAATAGGCTCTGCGCGTATCACGCCCTTGTCCCCGGAGATCTAACCGTTGGAAAGCAGGAAGCAGGAAGCAGGAAGGAGTAGTTAGATGGAAAGCTTGGAAGTGCGAAGTCAAAAGTCAAAAGTCAAAAAGCAAAAGGCAAAACCGGGGACGCACGCACTTTTGACTTTTGCGTTTTGCGCTTGGCGTTCTGACTCTTCTGTTTGCCTTCTGCCCTCTGCTTTCTGCTTTCTGCTGGCGGCCTCCTGCGTGCTGCTTCCTTCTTGCAAGATCGGACCGGAATACAAACGCCCGCCCGCCGCCGCGCCACCGGCCTACAAGGAACTCCCTCCCGCGAACTCTCCGGAGGCGGCGGAGTGGGCTCCGGCACAGCCCTCGGACGCCCTCGCCCGCGGCAAATGGTGGGAAGTCTATAACGACCCGGAGCTTAATGCACTGGAAGAGCAGGTGAGTGTCTCCAACCAGAATCTCATTGCGGCAGAGGCGCAATTTCGCGAGGCCAAGTTCGCTGTGCGGATTGCGCGTTCGAACCTGTACCCCGCCGTTTCCAGCGCTCCTTCCATCGTGAACGCGCGAACGCCTGGCAGCAATAAGGGCAAGGCGTATGACACCTTCGAACTTCCCGTGGATGTGTCGTATCAAGCAGATATCTGGGGAAGCATTCGGCGCAGCATTCAGGCTAGCGCCGAGGCCGCGCAAGCCAGCGATGCCCAATTGGAAAACGCGCGACTGTCTTACCAGGCGGAACTGGCGCAGGATTACTTCGAGTTGCGCGGCACGGATGGCGAAAAGGAATTGCTTGAAACCACCGTGAAGTCCTATCAGGATTACCTGAAGCTCACGCAAGACAGGTTTAACAGCGGTGTGGCGTCGGGCGCAGACGTTGCGCAGGCACAGACCCAACTGGACACCGCGCGCGCTCAGTTGATCGATTTTGATGTGGCACGCTCACAGTACGAGCACGCCATCGCCGTCCTGACGGGCAAGGCCCCAGCGGAACTTTCCATCTCTACCAGTCCTATAAAGATCACTCCGCCACCTGTCCCCGTGGGATTACCTTCCACACTGCTGGAACGCCGGCCCGATATCGCCAATGCCGAACGGCAAATGGCCCAGGCCAATGAGCAAATCGGAATCGCCAAAGCGGCCTTTTACCCAACCCTCAGCCTCGCCAACGGCACCGGGGTGGGACTTGGAAGCACCGATTTCCTGACGTGGATCTCCTGGCCAAGCCGTGCCTGGTCCGTGGGCCCCGAATTGGAGGAAACCATCTTCGATGCCGGCAAGCGCCGCGCCGCTGTCAATCAGTCACTGGCAGCCTATGACGCCACGGTGGCGAATTATCGGCAAACCGTTCTCACCGCCTTCCAGCAAGTCGAAGATAATGTGGCGGCGCTGCGCGTGCTCGAGAAGGAAGCGCAGGCCGAAAACGATGCTGTGCAAGCCGCCCAGAATTCGCTGGATATTTCCACTTACCAGTACAAGGCGGGCACCGTCAACTACCTTACCGTTATCACCGCGCAAGCCATTCTTCTCCAGGACCAGGTGCAAGCCTTGAATATCCTGACACGCCGCATGAGCTCGAGCGTCCTTCTCATTGAGGCCTTGGGCGGTGGTTGGAACTCCACCAAACTTCCCGCGGTGAATGAACTGGCGCACGGGAAGTAAAGGTAGCACAGCCACTCCTGGCTGTGTCACATCGTTCACAGGCAAGAGTGCCTGTGCTACATTACAGTTACCGGACCAGGTTGGCATAAAGGTGTGATGCCAGGAAGGCCATGGTCAAGGTGGCTGCTGTCAGTGCGAGGAAGTCAATCCCCAAGCCGAATATACTGCTGCCGCCTTGTATCATCAGGGCGCGCATCGCGTCAACCTCGTAAGTCAGCGGGTTCAGGTGCGCGGCAATCTTGAGCCAGTTGGGCATAATGGAAAGGGGATACACGGCATTGCTGGCGAAAAACAAAGGCATGGTCAGCACCTGGCCGATTCCCATAAAGCGCTCGCGGGTCCTGACGACGCAGGCGATGATTAACGAGAAGGTTGAAAACGTAGCTGCTCCCAAGAGGACGGCCACTGCCACCCCCGCGAGCGCCAAGGGGTGCCAGTTGATTTTTACGCCCAGAATCCACGCCAGGAGGTAGACCGCCACCCCCTGTGACAGCCCTCGCACGCCTCCGGACAAGGCTTTGCCGAGCACCAACGCGACGCGCGGCGCGGGACTGACCAGAAGTTTGTGGACGATGCCGAGGTCGCGCTCCCAAATCACCGCAATGCCGTAGAAGATTCCAATAAACAGCACGCTTTGCGCCAGCACGCCCGGCGCCAGGAAATCCAGATAGCGCATCTGCCCCGTAGTGGGCATGCCGCGGACACGCGAGAACACCTCGCCGAAGATGGCCAGCCACAACGCCGGTTGAATGGCGCGCGTGGCCAGTTCCGTCGGGTCGTGGCGCAGCTTGCGCAACTCCATCTCCGCCAGCGCCAGGCATTGCCGTACGAACGCTGCCGCGCGGTTGGGCTCCGGGGATGATGCCGCGGCCTCAGCCCAAGCGGGCGATGGTGCGTCGAGTCCTTGATATTTCACGAAAACTCCCGCCGTTATCCAGTTGATTGCCTGTGTAGTGGGCAAAAACTTCGTCCAGGGTGGCGTCCACTCTGCCGATGGACGCTTTCAGATCAATGGGCTGCCCCAGCGCCGCCACGCGTCCCAGGTTCATAATGGCCACCCGATCGCAGAGATGGTCGGCCTCCTCCATGAAATGCGTGGTCAAGAAAATCGTCATGCCGAATTCCTGCGCCAGCGACTGCACGTGTTGCCACACGGCTTGCCGCGCCAGGGGGTCCAGGCCCACGGTGGGCTCGTCGAGGAAAAGCACACGCGGACGGTGCAGCATGGCCAGCGCAATCTCCAGCCGCCGCATCATGCCACCCGAGTATCCACGCACCATCCGATGTGCAGCCTCTTCCAAGCCCACGAACTCCAATGAGGCGGCAATCCGCTCCCGCCGCTCGGAACGGGGCACGCCATAGAGCTTGGCGAAGATGAGGAGGTTCTCGTAAGCGGTAAGCGAACCATCCACGGAAACAAGTTGCGGCACGTAACCGAGCGCGGCTCGCACGCGCGCCGGCTGCCGCTCGATGTCGAACCCCGCCACCCTGGCGTGGCCCGAGGTGGGGGGCAGCAAGGTGGTCAGCATTTTGATGACGGTGGTCTTGCCGGCGCCATTCGGTCCCAGCAGGCCAAATACTTCTCCCGCCGCGACGGTCAGGTCAAGTCCGTCCACGGCGGTAAGGTCGCCAAAGCGGCGCGTCAAGGCGCGCGTTTCGAGGATGTTTACGGAGGGAATGTTCCGAATCTCCTTTGAGCTCTTGCCTCGGGACTATTCGACTCATCTCAGACCAGGTACGCAAAAGCGAACTTAGTATCTTACAACTGTTCGGCGCGAATTCCTCACTCCGGCTTGGGAAGAGCGGCGACAGCTCCCTGAAAGCCTCTGAGCGTGGTGAGGAATCCGAGCGAGTATGGTATGGTTTCATCCTGGAAATTGTCTCATGCAAGGGAGAATGAATATGCTGACGGACAACCGCCTGCGAATTCCAGTGATTGCCGCCATCACGACCTTTGGGCTGCATCTGATCGGCAACCCGCACTATGGGTTCTTCCGTGATGAACTCTACTTCATCATTTGTGGGCAGCACCCGCAGTGGGGGTATGTTGACCAGCCTCCGGTGGCGCCGCTTCTCGCTGCCGGATCGCAGATGTTCGGCCACTCGCTCGTCTTCTTGCGTGCCGTCCCCGCATTCTTTGCCGCCTCGGCCGTGTACGTTACTTGCTTGCTTGCCGCGGAGTTGGGGGGAGGCGCTTTCGCCGAAGTCCTCGCTGCGCTCGCGGTGTTTTTCGCCCCCGTCCTGATGAACTTTGGGATGAAGGTTTCCCCCGACATGGTCGGTCTTTGGCTTTGGCCGTTGGCGGCACTTTACACGCTCCGTCTGCCGAAAGGCGCCGACCCCCGCGGGTGGCTGGCGGTGGGCGCTATCGTTGGGATCTGCCTCGAGAGCAAGTACAGCGTGGTGTTCTTCTTTGCGGCACTGCTGCTCGGCTTGCTCCTTACCTCCGAACGGAGAATCCTTTACTCGCGCTGGTTCCTCGCGGGTTGCGGGGTATGCGGTCTGATTGCCCTGCCGAACTTCCTGTGGCAGGCGCACTACGGTTTTCCCATGCTGGAACTGCTGCGCAATGGTCAGCACGGAAAGAACGTCATCGTCGGCCCCCTGCAATACTTGTTTCAGCAACTCCTTATCACCAACGTGTTTCTCTCTCTGGTGTGGATCATCGGCTTGGGCTGGCTCTTTTGGAACGCGCGTTTCCGTTTTCTGAGTTACACGTACGTCTTTCTGATCGCCTTCATGATCGTGCTGCATGGAAAACATTATTACCCCGCCGACGTCTATCCGTATCTTGTAGCGGCGGGCGGCGTGGCGATCGAGGCGTGGACGCATCGATGGAAGTTCCTTCGCCCCGCCGTGGCCGCAGCGGTGATCTCACTGGGTCTCGTTTTCGTCCCCTTTGCCATGCCCACCCTGCCGGAGGAGAGGATGGTTTCATACCAGGAAGTGATGATGCGCGTGTTGCACATCCAGCGACAGACGCTGGCGACGGAACACCAGCGCCCATCCGCGCTTCCCTCCGATTGGGCGGATATGCACGGCTGGCCACAACTTGCCGCGGTCGTCGGGAACGTGTATCAATCTCTTCCCGCGAGTGACCGCGCACAGGCGGCCATCGTGACAAGTAATTATGGCGAGGCGGCGGCGATCGATTTTTTCGGCGGCCCGTACGGCCTGCCGCCGGTCATCAGTGGTCACAATCAGTATTTCCTTTGGGGAACGCACGGTTACAGCGGTAACGTGGTTATCGATGTGGCCGGAGACTGCGGCGCCCGCGAGCATTTGTTCGCGTCCAGCGAGCGCGCCGCGACTTTTACCTCGCCGTGGATCCAACCCTATGAAGACGGTATCCCCATCATGGTTTGCCGCGGCATCCGGAAGCCTGTGGCAGAGGTGTGGCCAAGCATCAAGGTGTACCGATAGCGCGAGTTCCTCAACACGGCCGGGTTTTCAATCCCCGCGATCGCCGCTGGTCCTCCTGTTCGCCGTCCGCAATGAGTTTGCCTCGGCTCGCACGCGCTAATGCCTTGCTGCTTCTACTGACCTCTGCACAATGCGGTGAAGGATAATCCCCCTCACCCCCGACCCCTCTCCCCCAAGGGGGCGAGGGGAGTTGGTCGCATAACTAAATCACTCAACTCTCCCCTCGCCCCCTTGGGGGAGAGGGGTCGGGGGTGAGGGGGTCTCGTCACTGTCATTTGCCGTGCTCAATAAGCTGGCAACCCACCTCTCTTGGACATCCTCTAGGGCAGGTACGCGCTGAGGACTACTTCATTCCTGTGCACCCATGATCCAGGAGGCACTTGCAGAAGGCGTGTCGGGGGATGAGAAGCGAGCTTGCGGTGGCTACACCGACTGGCCTTCGTCGTCGTCCGTTTCCGCCGTGACTTCGTCCATGTCTTCCGCGGCTACGCCGGATGTGGAGGACTTGGCGCCCCGCCGCATGGCCACGATGCCGGTGCGCACCATTTCCAAAACGCCAAAGGGACGCAGCACTTCCAGCAGGCGATCGATTTTCTCCTCGGCGCCGGTGATTTCGATGATGAGTGACTCGGGCGCCACATCCACCACGCGCGCCCGGAAGACATTCACCAACTGAAGCACGTGAGTGCGCTCGTCGTGCTGCGCGGCCACCTTGATCATGGCCAGATCGCGGGTGATGGCGGGCTCATCGGTGATGTCTTCCACCAGCAGAACGTTCACCAGCTTGTAAAGGCTCGCTTCAATCCGGCGCGCCTGGTCTTCGTCCGCCTCTACCGTAATGGTCATGCGGGAGACTTCCGGCTTTTCCGTGCGTCCGACCGTCAGCGAGTCGATGTTGAAGGCGCGGCGGCGGAAAAGCGATGCCACTCGCGTCAGGACGCCCGGCTTGTTCTCAGCATGCACCACAAATGTTTTCAGCATAGGGTCAATAATCCAAGATTCAAAATTCAAGATTCAAAATACTTGAGATCGAAAACTCTAACTACAAGAATGTAAAACCTAAAATCCAGGACCAAAAATGCAGAGTCAAAAGCAGAAAATACACATTAAACACTAAATCCACTAATCCTCGGCAGTCTCCACTAGGGGATTCGGGCGGCGGATCATTTCGTGCAATCCGGCCCCGGCGGCAACCATGGGGTAGACCGCATCTTCCTGCTCGACTTGAAAATTAATCAGCATTGGCCCCTGGTGCCGGCGCGCCGATTCGACCGCAGGCACAACTTGCGAGCGCTGGGTCACGGCGGCGCTGCGAATCCCATAAGCGTCAGCCAGCTTGCAAAAATCGGGGCTCAACAACGGAGTGGATTCGTAGTTGCGCTCGTAGAAAAATTCCTGCCACTGCCGCACCATTCCCAGGTATCCGTTGTTGATGATGGCGATGTGGATTTTCAGCTTCTCCTGAACCAGGGTGGCCAGCTCGGCCATGGTCATTTGGAAACCGCCGTCGCCCACCACCACCCACACTTCCGCCTCCGGGCGCGCCACCTTGACCCCGATGGCGGCGGGCAGCGCGAATCCCATGGTGCCCAGGCCCCCGGAGGTGATGAGCGAGCGGGCGGTTTCGTGCTTGAAGTATTGCGCTTCCCACATCTGGTGCTGGCCCACGTCGGTAACCACCACGGTGTCGCCGCCGCGGGTTTCCTGCCACAAATCGTGGATGACGTGCGCCGCGTAGAGGTGTCCGCTATCCGGCAGGTTCTGGATATCGCGCACTGCGGCATCGCCTTTCAGGCCATCGATGTAATTCCGCCACTCACTGCAATCGATGGGCTGGAGGCGGGGCAACAATCCACGCAGGACTTCCCGCATGTCGCCGATGAGGGCCACATCGACTTTTACCAATTTGTTGATTTCCGTGCGGTCGATCTCCACCTGGATTTTCCGCGCCTTGGGTGCGTAGGTCTTCAGGTTGCCGGTCACGCGGTCGTCAAAGCGCATGCCCAGGGCGATCAGCAGGTCGGCATCCTGGATGGTGTGGTTCACCCAGGCCTCGCCGTGCATTCCCATCATGCCGAGATTCAGCGGGTGGGAGGCGGGGAAAGCTCCCAGGCCGAGCAGCGTCAGGGTGACGGGAATCCCCGCGCGCTCGGCCAGCTCGCGAACCTCGTTCATGGCGCCGGAGAGGATAATCCCGTGCCCGGCAAGGATCACGGGCCGCTTGGCTTCGTGAATGAGTTTGAGGGCCTGGGAATAATCCTCCGTCGTGGGCGAGTAATCGGGACGATAACTGAGCAATTGGGGCTTGGCCGCTTCCCAATCGAATTCACACGAGGACTGCTGCGCGTCTTTGGTGATGTCCACCAGGACGGGGCCGGGACGTCCGGACGCGGCCACATAAAAGGCCTCACGCAGCGTGCGCGCCAGTTCCCCGGCATGGGTCACCAGGTAATTGTGCTTGGTGATGGGCAGAGTCACACCGGTGATGTCCGTCTCCTGAAAGGCATCGGAGCCGATCAGCTTGCTGCCCACTTGCCCGGTGATGCAAACCACCGGGGAAGAGTCCATCATGGCCGTGGCAATCCCCGTAACCATGTTCGTGGCGCCCGGGCCGGAGGTGGCCACGGCCACTCCCACACGCCCGCTGGCGCGCGCGTAGCCGTCCGCCATGTGAGTTGCCCCCTGCTCATGCCGCACCAGCACGTGATGGATGTTGCTGTGCTTCAGCGCGTCATAAGCAGGAAGAATTGCCCCGCCCGGGTAACCGAAAACATGCTTCACGCCTTCCCGCTCCAGGCATTCCCAAAGAATCTCCGCTCCCGTCTTGATCATGTTCTCCATTTCCTTTTCATCGGTAAGGCCATAGTTGCCCGACCCAGGCCCTATCCCGCATTGTACAATAGGCAGGCTTCAACATGCGAAACTCCTCTGAAAAAAATGATGAGTCAGTTTGATGTTGTAGCGGTGAGTTTACCTCGCCATATGGCGGCCTAAAGCCGCCTCTACATCAAAGCGACCTACGACGAGTGGAGTTTTGCGGTTTGGTCTCCCTTCGTTCCGATCGGCAGGCAATCTGGGCATTTCATCCTCGGTACTGGCATGGTCACTCTAATTTACCTCTTTCCCTCGTTTTCAATAACTCCTTTTTTTTCATCAACATCTTGGCAAGCTGGCTATAACTCCTTTGATTTCATCAACATCTTGGCAAGACGGAAAACAGACATTTTTTCTACATGCATTTTCAATAGCTTATAAGAGTTCAGCCTCATTTTTTATCCCCCTTTTTTTCTTGACCCTGCTCCATCGAAAGTAAGCTAAGCAGTTCAGTTTCAATAACATATAATTTGACAAGATTTCGACAATTAATCGTTAACCCCTTTTGTTTCTGAAACATCTTGGCAAACTGTACTTCTTTCTTCGCCCCGGCTCTCGACCATCAAGTTAACTCTTTGTATATGAGTGAGATAATGCGTTAAGACATTTTGGCGTTAATTGCTAACCCCTTTTGTTTGCGGAACATCTTGGCAAGCGGACCTTTTGCGAACTCCACGCTGAGTGGAACGAGTGACCTCAGAGCCTGCCCTCATCGAAGTGAACGGGCCGGCTCGAATCGTGCAACATCGCCCCGAATTACCGCGCAAACCCTCCAAGCCTGACGCCCGACTTCTGGCCTCCCCATCTTCCATCCTCATCCGCCAACCGTCTTCAGTGTACCAATCTACGCTATTGATGTCAAAGTAAACTTAGCGGCATTAGAGCCTACAAAAAGTCGCAGACAGAAAGCAGGTGCAGCGTGGACCTGTTTTGTAGGTCCGCGGTTCGTCCCCCATCGATAACAAAACGCCGCGGACCTGGCCAACAGTATCGCGCTACACTTGCTTTTCTTGGCCAACCTAGTGGTATTATCACCGTGCACCGAAGGAGGAATCCATGACCGACCATTTTCGACCCACAAGAAGGCAGTTTGTTTCTACAGCCGCGGCGGCTGCGGGAGCCGCCCTGATGCCGGGTGGCCTTTTGGCGAGTCCCGGGCAGGTCAGTCCCGTCATGACGCCCGGAATGAGTAATAAACCAGTCAGCAAGCCGAAAGTCCCGGGAAAGGTCGAGCCTTTTCCCCTTTCCCATGTCCGTCTGGGCAAGGGCCCGTTTCTGGATGCGCTGGAAGCGGACCGGCGCTATCTCCACCTACTCCCCTCTGACCGGCTTCTCCACACCTTTCGTCTGAACGCCGGACTCCCCTCATCGGCGGAACCTTTCGGAGGATGGGAAAAGCCGGATTGCGAATTGCGCGGCCATTTCACGGGGGGCCACTACTTGTCCGCCTGCGCCCTCATGTACGCCAGCACCGGTGATAGCGATTTGAAGGACAAAGCCAATGGGCTGGTTAGCGAATTGGCCACGTGCCAGAAATCCCTGAAAGACGGCTACCTCAGCGCGTTCCCGGAGGAGTTGTTCGACCGCCTGCGCGAGGAGCGCAGGGTCTGGGCGCCCTACTACACTTATCACAAGATTATGGCTGGCCTCCTGGATATGTACGTCCACTGCGCGAACGATCAGGCGCTCGCGGTGGCCGAGGGCATGGCGGGATGGGTCGATCATTGGCAGGAGAGCATCAGCGACCAGCTCATGCAGCGAATCCTGCAAACAGAATTCGGCGGCATGAATGAAGCCCTCGGCAACCTCTTCGCCCTGACCGGAAAACCCCAATACCTGCACCTGGCGGGGCGGTTTGAAAAGACCATGTTCCTTGATCCCCTGGCGGAGCACCGCGACGAGCTGAAGGGAATTCACGCCAACACGCATATCCCGCAGGTCATCGGCGCGGCCCGCCGCTATGAACTGACGGGGGATGAACGCTATCGCGAGATCGCCGCCTTTTTCCTGCGCACCGTCACCACGGACCGCATCTATTGCACGGGAGGCACCAGCTACGATGAATTCTGGCGAACCCCTCCCGGCAGGCTGGCGACAGAACTGGGAAAGACCAACGAAGAGTGTTGCTGCGGTTACAATATGCTCAAGCTGGCGCGCCACGTTTACGGATGGACGGCGGACCCGCGCGTGCTGGACTACTACGAGCGTACCCTTTTCAACAGCCGCTTGGGCACGCAAAACCTCGAGGACGGCGGGATGAGCTACTTCCTGCCGCTGGGTTCAGGATATTGGAAATATTTCAATTCGCCCTATGACTCATTTTGGTGTTGCACCGGAACCGGCGTCGAGGAATTTGCCAAGACCGCCGACACAATTTACTTTCATGATGACCACAGCATCTTCGTCAACCTCTTCATCCCTTCTGAAGTGGACTGGAAGGAGAAGGGCGTTCGGCTGGAACAACAAACCAACTTCCCCGAGGAGGAGGGCACGGCGCTGGTGGTTCACGGCGAGCGGCCCATCGACTTGGCTATTAATATCAGAATTCCATGCTGGGCCACGAGCGGCGGCTCGATTAAATTGAATGGAACCACGCTGCCGGCGTTCGCGAGTCCCGGCAGCTATTTAACCCTGAGCCGGACTTGGAAGGAAGGCGACCGCGTGGAGGTCCGTCTCCCCATGAGCCTGCGCATGGAGACTTTGCCGGGCGATGACACTCAGCAGGCCGCGATGTATGGCCCGCTGGTGCTGGCGGGACGGCTGGGTGCTGAGGGGCTCACCAAGCAAATGTTCTACGCCGAAGGCTCAACCACGCCACACGGAGACGCGATTCCTGGTCCCGTGATCGTTACGAGCCGCAAGGATCCCGCGGGCTGGCTGAAACCCGTCTCCGGCCAAGCGTTGACCTTTCAAACCGTGGGACAGGAAAAGCAAATCAGCTTGATCCCGCTTTATAAATTGTTCGGCGAGCGGTACGCGGTGTATTGGAAAACGGCGCCTACCGCGGTTTAGCTCGGATTTCCTGCCACAGGTCGGAAGGGCGGGGTTTGATCTCGCCCTTCCGACAGCGATCAACCGGCATCTGCGCTTGAGGAGATTTGCGTTCCGCAACTTCGCCGGGGATTTGCGAAGAATTGCGGAAAGGGCGTCTGAAAAGAGGAGATGGGCGGCATGCATTGGCTTCTGTCCGTGCTGGTGGCAGTCTCGTGCGTGGTTGCCGTAGTGGCCCAGACGCCCGGTGAAAGCTCCACAGAGGCCCGCCGGGCGCGCCTGAAGGCCGCGCTCGAGCAGGAGTGGGAATACCAACTGCACACTTACCCCGAGCTGGCCACGGCGGTCGGCGACAACCGTTATAACGACCGCCTCAGCGATTATTCGCCGGAATCCTTCGCCCGCGAAGTTGAGCACGCGCGGCAGGCTCTCCAAGTTTTCGAATCCATCGAGACCACGGATTTTCCGGAGCAGGAGCGCTTGAGCAAGGCCCTGATGCTCCGGAGTCTGCACGAGCAAATCGAAGCGGCGCGGTTCAAAGACTGGGAAATGCCGGTCGACCAGATGAATGGACTGCAACTGGCGCTGGCGAGCCTGCCCTCGGACACAACTTTCCGCTCGGGGAAGGATTATCAGGATTACGTTGCTCGCTTGCACCAGATCCCCCGCGTTCTTCAGCAGGCCACCGCGAACATGCGCGACGGCCTGCGGGACCACCTGGTTCCGCCGCGTTACCTGCTGGAGAAGGCCACCCTCGAGGCGCAAGACATCGCCGGAAAATCTGTGGAGGACAGCCCTTTCACCGAGCCCGTTCGCAATTTCCCGGTTGGCATTTCCGAAGCCGAACAAAAGGCATGGCACGATGCAGTTGTTGCCGTAGTCAGGCAGGAAGTGACACCGGCCTATGCGCGCCTGGCGGAGTTCTTGCGGACCGAGTATGCGCCACAGGGCCGCAACGAATATGGTATTTGGTCGTTGCCAGATGGCGACGCCCGTTATCGCTTCGACATAAAACAAATGACCACAACGGATATGAGCCCGGAGGAAATCCACCAACTGGGGCTGAAGCAAGTGGCGGAGATCGAAGCGGAAATGCTGAAGCTCGCTCGCCAGCAGGGTTACAACGATTTGCCCAGTTTCAATGCGCACATTCGAAGGGACCCACAACTCTACGCGACCTCGGGTGAGCAGCTTCTGGGTTTGTACAAGCATTACGCGGATCAAATGTACGCCAAGCTTCCGCAACTTTTCGGCCGTTTGCCCAAGAACAAACTGGACGTCGTTCCCATGGAGGCCTTCCGCGCGGCGAATGCGGTCCCCGCGGATTACTCGATAGGCGCCGGTGATGGCTCGCGTCCCGGGCGCATCAACGTCAACGAATACGACCCGCGCCATCGCTTGCTGCTCAACGTGGAAGCCATCGCTTACCATGAGGGCATCCCCGGCCACCATCTGCAATTCTCCATCGCGCAAGAGCAGATGGACCTGCCCGCCTTCCGCCGATTCGCTTCCTATAATGCCTACTCGGAAGGTTGGGCATTCTACGCGGAGCGGTTGGGCAGGGAAGTGGGCTTTTACCAGGACCCCTACAGCGAATATGGACGACTGGAAAATGAAATGTGGCGCTCCGTCCGCTTGGTGGTGGATACGGGCGTGCACGCGAAACATTGGTCGCGCCAGCAGATGGTGGACTTCTTCCGCCAACATACGGCCATGGACGAGCCCAATATCGAAACAGAAGTGGACCGCTACATCGCCTGGCCGGGGCAGGCCTTGGCGTATAAGCTCGGGCAGATGAAAATCATCGAATTGCGCGAGCGTGCCCGGCAAGAACTCGGCGAGCGCTTTGACTTGCGCGCTTTCCACGATGCGCTGCTTCAAGACGGGCCGTTGCCCTTGGATGTGCTGGAGGCGAATATGGACCGATGGATTGCCGCGCAGACAGGCAGGGAAGCGCGCTAGGAGGGTATTTAGGTCCGCGGCTTTTCCTTGCCCATCGGTGACTTATTAATATAGATCTTCTGCCTTTTGCGCTTTGCCTTTTGACTTGCTCTTGCGGTTCCTCCGCGTTTACATAGGGGAGCTCCCTCCACTTTTCAAATCGATGACGAATAATCTGCCGTCGGTGTGCCATGCTCCGCCGGTGGCCGTCATTCCGCTACTGAGCGGATTGGGAGGGGCGATAAGCTCGGCGGCTTGGACGGCGCCGCTGCCGAAAAGGTCGAAGCCCACTTGCGCGCGCTCGTCATCGAGATTGGGGTCGGTCGAGTGTGAAATCACCCCGGGGTGAACATCGATGCCCACATCGTGCGTAGCGGCTGCCAGCCAGATGGGGCGGCCGTCGGGGGCGCTCGTCTGCGTCTGCCACAGTCGCAGATGATGGCGCTTGTTGAAGGTGTTGAGCGTCTTCTCGAAGGCCAGATCCTCCTTCCGCCCGAACAGGTAGAGGTCGGAGACGGGAGCCTCGCTGTATCCATCGTCGTTAATGACCGCCAGGCCTGTTTTCCAAATCGATTTTTGATTCTTTTTCTTGGGTTCGGTCCAGCCCGCCTGGCGGAACGCCTGCTCGATTTCTTGCGCCGTGCCGACGAACATCAGGTTGAGGGGATCGCCCGGATGGTTGTCTTTGCTCGCGGCGCGTTTGGGCGCGTTGGCCAGAACACCGGCTACGGGAGCGCGCAAGCTGTCAGGAAGCTGGGCAGGGCCGGCGGATGGGACAACACGTTTCAATCGCAGCGGTTCGGTAAGGGTGAATTGAATGTCGGTCCCCACCGGAAACTCGATCGCGGAATTGACTTGGCCAATCTTTTGCTTTTGGATTTGATCGTTGACGGAGGAATCGATTTGTCCGAGCTTTTGTAACGCTCCGCTGAGCAGCGATGCCGGCGCCTCCGATTCGAGTACTCCCGTGAGGGTTCCATCCGCAAGCAGAGATTCCCGCGCGTTGCTCACCGCACTTAAGTGTCCTCTCAGTGGGAAATTGCCTTCGCCCGGAATGGTAAGTTGTCCAAAGCTCAAAAGAAGTTCTGCCCGCTGTTCGGAAGCAGCGGGTTGGGAGCACTTCTCAATGGCGCCCTTCAAGGTCGAACCAAAAGGGATGGCTGTTCCCCCCTGGACATCCACTTCCCGCGCCAGACTCGCCGTAATTGCCTGCCCTGGCTGGGAAGTCTTGGTGCTGACGGCAGTCTGGAGATGCAAAAACAAAACTGTTCCCGCGGGGACGGAGGGCGCGCCCGTCATGGCGTTGGGCGTTTTCGCCATAGCGCCAGCGGCCATCATAAAGGAAATCATGGCCAGAAGTGCAACCGCCTCGCGCACACGGAGCAGTTTCGCGCCGGGCTTCCGCGCCTGTCTTGTCGAATCGTTCGGGATCGTCATGCCACCTCCTACTGAAGTTTCCGAAAAAGCCCTTATCAAGGGGTTGATATCCTCCGCCCCTGCCCGAAGACCTTCTCGAGTTTGATTTCTCCCCGCGGCAGTGGGTTGCTTTGTAGGCGATGAGTTTTGCTTTGACCCGCAACGCCACTGGCCCCCGCTTGGCTCGTTCGCGCTTACTCCAGCGATTTGTGAAAGCGCGAGACGCTGATCATTAGCAGGAGAATCGCAATGCCGAAAAGGGCGGTGATTTCCGGCCACAGCACGTCGAAGCCGGCGCCTTTCAGGTAGACGCCGCGCAGAAGCACCATGATGTAGCGCAGCGGGTTGGCGTAGCTCGTCTTCTGCAGCAGGGGTGGCATGGTGGCGATGGGGGTGCCGAAACCGGAGAGCGTGATCATGGGCATGATGAAGAAGAAGGAAGCGATCATCGCTTGCTGCTGGGTCGCAGAGACCGTGGAAAGAAACAGCCCCAAACCCAGACCCGCCAGGAGGAATGCCACTAACCCGACTGCCAACACCCCCAGGTTTCCGCGGAAGGGTACCGCGAACCAAAGTGTTCCGACCAGGGCGATGAGTGCGGCATCGACGCAGCCGACCAGGAAAAAGGGAACCGTCTTTCCCAGAATGAATTCCCAGCGGCGAATGGGCGTGACCATGATCTGCTCGAGCGTCCCGATCTCCCGCTCACGCACCACGGCGAAGGCGGTGAGCATCATGACCAGGATCATCATGACGTTGCCGATGACTCCGGGAACGAAAAACCACGTGCTTTCCAGCCCCTCGTTGAACCACGGCCGAACCTCCAAGTCCACTTGCGGCAACGACGACACCAGGAGCGGGGCGGTCCGCTGCATCCGGTCGATCTGGTAGTCACGGCTGAACTGGGCGCCAATCTGGTTGACATAGCCCAGCGCCACCAGGGCGGTGTTGGAGTTGGAACAATCCAGCAGCACCTGCACCGTAGCCCCCTGGCCGTTGCGCAGGCGCTGGGCGAAGCCGGAATCGATTTCCAGCGCGGCCAGAACATCGCCACGGTCAAGGCCTTCGCGAAGATCGGCACGCCGCGCGGCATATGGGTTCAGTTGAAAATAGCGGCTGGCGGAAAAGTGCGCCACCAACTCCCGGCTCTCCTGCGTATTGTCAAGATCGAGCACGGTGAGCGCCACATGTTTTACATCCAACGTGGCCGCGTAACCAAACACGAGCATTTGAATGAGGGGTGGGCCAAAGAGCAGCAAGCGCGTGTGCGGGTCGCGCAGCGTCTGGATGAATTCCTTCTTGACCATGTTGCCGATGCGTCGGAGTGAGGAGACGAATTTCATTCCAGCCTCTTATGAAACGCGCGGGTAGCCGTTATGATCAGCACCACGGCGAGAATCCCCAGGGCCATGATGTCGCCTGCCAGAAACCGCACCGCCGAACCCTTGAGAAAAACACTGCGCAGAATGGAAACATAATAGCGCGCCGGCAGGATGCGTGTGATCCACTGCACGAACACCGGCATCTGATCGATGGGAAAGATAAAACCGGAAAGAAGAAACGTCGGCAACAACGTCACCAGCAGAGCCATCTGGCTGGCCCCGAGCTGCGACTTGGCTGTGACCGAGAAAAAATACCCCACGGACAGCACCACGACCAGGAACAGCGCCGAGCAGGCAAACAGCACCGTCCAGCTTCCCCGAAAGGGGACGCCAAACCACCAGACGGCAGCAGCGGCGCAGAGCGCCGTGTCCATCATCCCGATAACAAAATAGGGAATCAATTTCCCGGCCTGAATTTCCAGTTTGCGTACCGGGGTGGCGATGAGCTGTTCCATGGTGCCGCGCTCCCACTCCCGGGCCATGGTGAGCGAGGTCAGGAATGCGCCCACCACGGCCATCACCATGGCGACCACGCCGGGCACAATATTGGCCATGCTTTCCAGGTCTTCATTGAACCATGTGCGTGGCTGGAAGGTGACGTTGGGGGTTATGGGGGGCAGGCCGTGGCGCTGCTGCCATTCGATCTGTATGTCCTGGGAATAGGCTTGCACGATGCTGAGCGCATAACCCATGCCGATGCTGGCAGTGTTGTTGTCGCTGGCATCGAGCAGCGCTTGCACAGGGGCCTGCCCGTGGGAGTGGAGATTCTCGGAAAACTGCGGCGGCACCACCACGGCCAACGTGCAGGCGCCCCGGTCAATCTGCTGGATGACGTCGCGATAGTCTTCTGCGACGTGAACAATGGTGAAATACTCCGTGGCCTGAAAATGCTTCAGCAGGTCCTGGCTGGTCTGTGTCGCGTCACGGTCGTAGACGCAAAGGGGAATGTGTTTGATGTCCAGATTGACACCGTAGCCGTAAATAACAAGCTGCACAATCGGCATGAGGAAGATGATCATGAGGCTGCGAGGGTCGCGCCAGATCTGGATGATCTCCTTGCGCATCATGGCGAGGATGCGGCGCAGGCTCATGCGGCTCTCCCCGGTTTGGATTCATGCGCCGCCGTCAGGGTCACGAAGACGTCCTCCAGGCTGGGCGGAATTTGTTCCAGTCTTCCCACCCTCAGCCCGCGGGCCTCCAGTGTGGCGCGGATTCCGGGCAATGCCGCCTGGGCGTCGGCCACCGTCGCATGGAGGCTGCTACCAAATACCGCCGCGTCCAGCACGCCCGGCGCTTGGCTCAGCGCTTCCAGTCCCGGTCCCAGCGGCTCGCATTCCACCAGCAGGAGCTGGCCTTTCATGGATCGAGTTTTCAGTTCCGTAGGCGTGCCCATGGCCACAATGCGTCCGCGATCGATCAGCACCAGGCGATTGCAGTACTCCGCCTCGTCCATGTAGTGGGTGGTGACGAAAACCGTGATGCCCTCGCTCACCATTTGTTGGATCAATTCCCAGAATTGCCGGCGCGAGACGGGGTCGACGCCCGAAGTCGGCTCGTCAAGAAAAACAATGGGGGGGCGATGCAACACCGCGCACCCCAGCGCCAACCGCTGTTTCCATCCGACGGCCAGGGCGTGCGTGAGGGTTTGCTCGCGGCCTTCCAGCCCCGCCATGTGCAGCGCCCAGGCCAGACGCTCGGGAAGAACTCGGGTGGGAACACTGTACAGCCCGGCAAAGAAACGCAGGTTCTCGATAACTTTCAAATCGTTGTAGAGGGAGAATTTCTGTGACATGTAGCCAATCTGCTGGCGCACCGTTTCCGGCTCCCGGGCCACGTCAACCCCTGCCACCCTCGCCAGCCCGGAAGTGGGCCGAAGCAAGCCGCAGAGAATGCGGATGGTCGTGGATTTACCGGCCCCGTTGGGGCCGAGGAAGCCGAAGATTTCGCCCCGGTGCGCCTGGAAGTTAATGCTGTCCACGGCCACAAAGGCGCCGAAGCGCTTGGTCAGGTTCTCCACCAGCACCGAGGTTTCGCTGTCACTCATGAGGGTTTCGTTTCCCCGGCAGACTCCGGTTCGCTCTCGACGGCCGATACGAACAAATCCTCAATGGTTGCCGCTACCGGCTGGATGGAATCGTAAACGACGCCGGCCGATTCCAGCCGCTTGCGCAAATGGGGAAGCCGGCGAGCGGCTTCGTCGACAAACAGGTGGACGCGGTCGCCCACCAGCAGGGCACTGCGCACTCCGGGAGCGCCCGTCAATGCCGCGCGCACCTTGGTCGGTTGCGCCGCGTGCACCGCCAGAATTTCGCCGGGGAATTCCTGCTTCAGCTCCTCCGGCCGGTCGCGGAAGAGCAAGCGGCCCTTGTGCAGCAGGCCCACGTGATGGCAGCGCTCCGCTTCGTCGAGGTAGGACGTGGAAATGAGAATCGCTACGCCCTCGGCCACGAGTGAGTAGAGAATGCGCCAGAAATCCCGCCGCGACACGGGATCAACTCCGTTGGTCGGTTCGTCGAGGAGCAACACTTTCGGGGTATGAATCAGCGCACAAACCAATCCCAGTTTTTGTTTCATGCCGCCGGATAGATTCCCGGCCAGCCGGCTGCGGAAATCACCGAGCCCTGCTGCTGCCAATAATTCCTGCGAGCGTTGTATGCGGTGCTTGCGCCGCACCCCGAATAAATCCGCATAAAACCGGATATTCTCGTCGACCGTCAAATCTTCGTAGAGTCCGAATCGCTGTGACATGTAGCTGAGGAGCGACTTGGCGCCTTCCGGGTCGCGCACCACGTCGCAGCCGGCAACCAACGCCGAGCCCGAATCCGCGCTCATCACCCCCGCCAGCATCCGCAGCGTGGTCGTCTTTCCCGCGCCGTCAGGGCCGACCAAACCGAAAATCTCTCCCGCGTAGACTTCAAAGCTCAGTCCATCAACGGCACAGACTTCGCCGAAGTGCTTGCTCAAGGAGGTAATCGTGATGGCGGGAGAAGAGCTCATGGTCGCGTAACTACCGGAGTTTGATATCTACATCGGCCGGCATTCCCGGCTTCAGCTCGTGACGAGGATTTTCCAGGTCCACTTTCACCCGGTAGACCAACGTCACCCGTTCCTTTTCCGTTTGCACGCTCTTGGGTGTGAATTCCGCTTCGGAAGAGATGAAGGAGATGCGCCCGGGATAAGTTTTGCCAGGAAACGAGTCGGTGTGTACGTCGACGGTCAGGCCCCAATGGACCTTACCCATATCCGTCTCCGGCACATACACCCGGGCCCACAGATGGTCCAGGTCGCCGAGGGTTACGATAGGCGTGCCGGGTGAGACGACTTCCCCCAACTCTGCTTGCCGCACCAGCACCACTCCGTCGAAGGGGGCGCGCAGCACAGTGTAGGAGAGCCGGATGCGAGACATTTGCAGGTTCTCGTCCGCCTGGTGGACATTGGAGTGCTCGACGGCAAGCTCTTCCTTGCGCGTTCCTTCCACGAGTTCGTTGTAGATTTGCTGCGCGCGATCATAAGTGGCCTGGGCGCGGGTGACGTTGGTGGCCGCCAAGTCGCGCGTCTGGCCCGGGATTTCATCCTTTTCATAGAGCGCCTGATAACGCGCGTAATCCTTCTTCCTCTGCTCGAGGTCGGCCTGAGCGTCGAGCATCGCGAGCTTGGCGGCCTCAATGTCTTGCGTCCTGCTGCCCGCGAGACCCAAGGCGAGTTGCCGGTCGCGGACGTGAATAGTCGATTCGTCTTCCGCCACCTGCTGCCGGTAATCGTCGTTGTCGAGCCGGGCGAGCAAATCACCGGCCTTCATCGTCATGCCCTCATCCACGGGCAGAGCGATAATTCGGCCGGTCACCTTGAAGCTCACCAGACTCTCATGCGCTTCAATGTTTCCCGAGAGCTTGAGAATGTCCTGGTTGGTGGCATGGCGGAACCATTGGGGATGGAAGTAAACCACTGCGCCGCCGATGGCCAACAGCAATATGAGGGGAATCAAGCGTTTCATGACGCATCAACCTCTTTTTCCAAAGTACTGCCGAATATTAACCGTTAACTGTTGACTACTTTACTCTTCACTGCCTACTGCCTACTGCCTACCTACCCCTCAGGGCTCGCCGAGGTACGTTTGGTAGATCTTTTCCGTTCCGCCCAGCGAGCGCACCAGAGCCATGACGGCGTCGGCGTGTTGCGCCAGGGCCGTGATGCGGTCATCCTGCGCACTCGCCAGGCTGGCCTGCGCAGTGACCACCTCGATGTTGTCCGTCACTCCGTTGCGGAAACGGTCTTGCGCCAGGCCCATCTCGCGCTCGGCCAGGTGGAGGGCCGCCTCGGTAACGGTCACCTGACTCTCCGTGGATTCCAGGTTCAGCAGCGCCGTTCGTAGTTCCTGCTCGATCTCGCGGTTGAGGTCGTCAATCTGCGCGTTCAGGCGTTTCACTTGGCTCTTGAGTTCGGTCTTTTCTCCGGTGCGGTCCCGGTCGAACAAGGTGATGGTGACCGTTCCCTGGATCTCGCCGGTTCCCGCCATGGTGTTGAACCCGCGCCCGATCGCTCCATAATCGCCATTAACCGACAGGGTGGGATAATAGCGCGCCCGCGAGGCCTTGAGTTGTTCGTCGAGCGAGTCCCGCTGTTTGAGAAGCGCGGCGTAATCGGATCGCGCCTCGAGGGCAGTGTGCAACGCCTGGGCCGCGTCGATTGATTCCACGTGATGGAACTTCAAGGGTTCGGCCAACTCCAGCGGGTCGCCGGGACTGAGTCCGAGGAAATGAGCAAGTACAAGCAGGGAAGTCTGATAAGTGTTGCGCGCCACCAACAGTGTCTGCTGGTCCCGCGCCAATTGCACCTGGGCGCGAACCTCGTCCACAGCGGTTGCCAATCCTTGGGCGTGTTGGTCGCGCGCCAATTTCTCCAGCGTTTCGGAAGTCGTCACGCGGCTTTCCGCCGCTTCCACCTCCGCGGCGAAACCCTGGGAATTAAGGTAAAGCCCGGCGGCCTGACGGATCACCAAATCGCGCGCGTCCTGATAATCGAGCTTGACGGCCTCCTCTTGTTTTTCGCTGGCCTTCCAGTTGTGGTAGGAGTGGCGGTCAATCAAGGATTGGCTTGCCGAAAAGCGGAAATCATAGTGGTTGAAAGGACCGACGACGGCAGGAACGTTGGGAAAGGAAATTCCCATCGCCCCCAAATCAATATCTTCGCGGTTGGCTAACGCGTCGGCGCTCACGTGCGGCAGAAGGGAAGACCGCCGCCGGTCGCGCGTGCCTTCCCATTGCTCCAGTTGCGTGCTCGCCACGCGCACGCTGAGGTTTTGCTTCAGCGCCAGATTGATCGCTTCCCTCAGGGTCAAATGCTGCGGAGCAGTCTGTTGCGCATCCACGGACGCCCTGCCCGCCAATGACAACGCCACACATAACGTGACCCACCTTGCCCTCGACCGCATGGAACCTCTCCTTTGCCGCGCCGCCTCCACCCTCTCGCGGCTTTCAATCCGGTTGCTTCCGCAGGCCGTCAAGCAGGAACTCCAGGTGCGCCTTGCTGTAGGCGTCAAGGGCAAGCCGGTGCCGCTCTCCGTGAAGCACTCTCCACACGATAGCCAGAACTGCCGGCGCCGCCAGAATCTGGGGGAATTCCACGGCTGCGGTTTGGCGGAATTCACCCGAGGCGATCCCACGCATGAGCACGTGGCGTACCGCCTTCATTCCCGGGGCAATGATCTCGCGGTGGTATATCTCGGGAAGTTGAGGAAACCTGCCGCTTTCGGCAATCAGCAGGCGGACGATGGAACGAACCTTTTCATTTCGCACCACCTGGCTGTACATGCGCGAAAGCAATTCGCGCAGCAACTGCTCCGCCGTCCCCTGGAAGCTCTCGGCGACAGCATCAAATCGCTTTTGTATCAAGCTACGCACCACCGCGCCGAAAAGGCGTTCTTTGTCCGGGAAATAGAGGTAGATCGTTCCTTTGGCGATTCCCGCTTGCCGGGCGACATCGTCAATGCGAGTGGCCTCGTACCCATGCGCAGCAAAGACTTCGAAGGCGGCTGCCAGGATTTCCTCCTGGCGATGCAGCTTCCGCTCCCGGCGGCGCGGGGAGGATTTGGCAGCCTTTTCTCGTCTCGAATTCCTTGCCCTCATGGCCCTCTCCGTAAAATGACTGAACGGTCAGTCATTCTTGTTTGATGAAAAAGATAGCCCCGGTGGAATCCCTTGTCAACTCATTTTTTCCAGATAGGGCAAGTGGGCAGCCTGAGGAGTTGCCGGCGGCGAAAACTCTGGCATGGCATGGAAAAACGCACAAAACGAGGTCCCGCGCTGCGCCCGGGATGATCGAGTAGAACGTGTTTTCGCATCTTCTCACGCTTTCTTCAGAAAAGCCGCGTCGCTGCGGCGAATTGCGGGGCGCTCTATTAACTCGAAACCGGCATGGATTGCGGCCTTCAGCTCGGTTTCGAAATCCATTTTCTTCACATGTCCGGCCGGTTCGGCAAAGAGCAGCCCGCCGCCTGGCTTCGAGGCCTTCGCGACTTCCCCGAAAAACCGCTCAACGGCCGGCAGTTCATGCACCAGATAGAACGCCAACGTAAGGTCTACGGAACCAGCCAGGTCCGCGATCCCCAAGGTGTCCGGAGCAGCCAAGCGCGCATCCACACGCTCCCCCAGTCCTGCCCGGGCAACGCGGCGCTTCAGCCTGGACAACATGCGCGGTTGAATGTCGACGGCCACCACTCGGCCGGCGGGTCCAACCAGGCGGCCGAGTTCGAGCGTGAAGAAGCCCATGCCCGGCCCAGGTTCAAGCACGGTCATGCCTTCTCGAACGTATGGGGCCAGCACCTTTATTGGATCCAGCATGAGCCGCCGCAGGGGGCTGGCCAGCAAATATCCTAACCACCAGGGGCAGACGCGTTGCGGCATGATCTCCTCCATCCGTGTGTTTCTTTCATGATTCAAGCCGGCGGTGCGGCCGCAGGCGGCGCAGAGTGACCACATCCACCGCGCAGGCCCGTTCGAAACTTTTCGCGCTCCTCCGGGGTCATGTCTTCCCAACGCCGAATCAAACGCATTCGCCAGTCTCCCCCCCAGCCGTGCCGGCCACGGAAACCGCTGAAAAGAATCTTGCTCAGCACCAGAAGTCCCAGAGACTGCCAGAAGGTGATGGCATGCAAGCCGAAGATGGCCGGCATCAGCCAGTTCCATAGCCACATGACCACAAAGGTGAATACCGTTGCGGCCAACAAAACGAACAACAAGAATTTCAATCCCCGCAAAATGCCATGCGTTTTCATTGTTTGCATCCTCACGTTCTCTTGAATTCGTCGTAAATAGCCCGCAGGCGGCGCCGCAGGTGGAGCACTGCGTAGTGCTTGCGCGAGAGCAAAGTATTCACGCTCAGGCCGGTCGCCGCTGCCATCTCGTTAAATGTGAGGCCCTCGAGTTCATGGGCGACAAACACCTGGCGCTGTTCCTCCGGAAGCTCGTCCAACGCCGCCTCGATCTCGTCCAGAAGCACCTCGCGAGCATAAGCTGCTTCCGGACCAGCATCGGGCGAGGGCAGCAGGTCTTCCCACGCCAACAACTCTCCTTCTTCTTCCGGCGCCGTGCTTCCTGCTGCCTCCGGCCTCCGCTTGCGGAACCTATCGATGATGCGATTCCTCGCCACCCGATAGAGCCAAGCGCCCACTTGCTCCAAGGGTTTCATGAGCCGGTAAGCTTGCACGAGCTCATAAAAAACTTCTTGCAGAATGTCTTCCGCGTCGCTTTCGTCGAGAACCCGCTTGCGGATGAAATTGCGCAGGCGGGATTGTTCCCGCTCGATAGTCTCCGCGATGCGGCGGTTCTGCTCGTCGGTCATGAATTCGATGCTCAGCGCGTCATGCATCCAGTAGTGTAGACGAAATTGCTGTCCCAATATTTTAAGGCGGGGTTCTCTTCGGGATTCCCAGTTGAGCGGCAGTATTCCGGCTTGAACAGGCTGCGGAAGAACTGCGGAGAGGAATCTACGCTCTCATCACCCCCATGGCTCGACGGGAAAGAAGGGGCGCCGCGGATCTTCGCGCCATTCGATCAACCTTCCGGCCGGGCCACAAGCGCGCCTGGCCGGAGCGGGGACACATTCTCACCCCATGGCTATCCCGGGCCGTTGGGGTAGGCGGGAAGATCGGGTGGCCTTGGGGGCAGATGTTTCGGGTGCTCCTTGACTGCCTTCATCACCTCTTCGATGGCCTTCTCGAGTTGCGGGTCCCGGCCCTTCATGACCAGGTCGGGCGTATTATCCACTTCAATATCAGGCGCTACGCCATAATTCTCAATCAACCACTTGCTGTCGAGACTGTAGAGGGAACCTTCCGGCCGGGTCACGTAGCCGCCGTCGAGCAAGGGGATGTAACCGCGAATGCCGCGGACGCCTCCCCAAGTGCGCATGCCGATGAGCGGGCCCAGGTGATACTTCTTGAAGTAGTAACTGAAGAAGTCGCCGTCGGAAGCGGCGTACTCGTTGGTAACGCAGACCATGGAGCCGTGAAAGACCACCTCAGGGATGGTATTGCTGGCAAAGTTGCGGTTCGTTTCCATGCCCGCCAGTATGCGGCGCAGGCGTTCGAAGATGATCTGGTCCACAAAGCCGCCGCCGTTGTAACGAACGTCGATGATCAGGCCTTCTTTGCGAATCTGCGGGAAGTACTGCTTCACGAACGCGTTCAGCCCGTCCCCTTCCATGTCGGGGATGTAAATGTATCCCACGCGCCCGCCCGTGGCTTGGTCCACCTTTTGGCGATTGGTGTTGATCATATCGAGCTGGCGCAAGGCGTACTCGCTGGAGATGGGTTTTACCACCACGTTGCGGGCGCCGGCGGCGGTGGGCTGGGAGTTCAGGGTGAGCGTCACGTTCTCACCGGCGGTATTCACGAACAACTCACTGGGCGCCTGGGGTGCTTTGAGGTCGCGCCCATTCACGGCCATGAGGTAATCGCCTTCCTTGGCAATCACCCCGGGCTCGGTGAGGGGGGAGCGCAGAGCGGCGTTCCAGTTTTCACCGGGGTAGATCTTCTTGAAGCGGTAAAGACCGCTGGCCGCGTCAAGTTCAAAGTCCACGCCCAGCAGGCCCAGATTGACGGGATGCAGGTTGGGATAATCGCCGCCGCCGACGTAGGTGTGAGAGTTGGAAAGCTCGCCCACCAGTTCTCCCGTCAGGTAGTTGAGGTCGTAGCGATCTGCCACGTGGGGCAGCAGCGGAGCGTAGCGATCGCGTTCCTTGGGCCAATCCACGCCGTTCATGGAAGCTTCGAAGAAGAAGTCGCGCTCCTGCCGCCACACTTCGTCGAACATCTGTTTCCATTCGGCGCGCGGGTCGATTTGCATATCCATGGAAGCGAGATTCAGTGCGCCGTCGCCCACTTTGTGGGGCGAGCCGGAGGGCTTGGCGTCAATGATGCCGAAGGTCCGATCGCGGGGTCCGGCATTATCGTCGTCACCCGCTTCGCCGCTGGGTGATCCACTATAGAGCAACTTGGAGCCGTCAAAGGAGAGCGCGAAGGAAGCCGCGCCGGTCAGCAGCACCTCATCTTTGCGCTCTTTCAAATCGTATACATGGATCTCGGGATGTTCGCCCGGCAGCGGTCCGGAAAGGCCGGAGACGGGCGAGGTGGAGTAATAGACGCCATTCTTGCCCGCTTCAAGCTCGAGGATGCTGGCGGGGGGCATGGGGACGGCCACCACACGATTCTGAATGCCGGCCAGGTCAATGCGGAAATTCTTGGTGACGTCTTCCGCCGCTTTCTTATCCTTCTCGGCGGGCTTGGCTTGGTCTTTGTCAGCGGGCTTGGCCTCATCCTTGCCGTCGGTTTCATCCGGTTTCTTGCCGGCCTCATCACTCTGCGGCGCGAAGGGCGAAGGCAGGTCAGCGCGCAACGTGACCACGTAAACGCGCGTGGCTTTGGGGTTCGAGAACTCGGAATCGTAAACTCCTATGACCTCGTTGTAATCGCGCTGGGAAAGGAAGAAGAGGTACTTGCCCCCCGGGTCAAAGGTGGGAGTGTTGCTGCTGGTGAAGTTTGTCGTGACCGGAGTGATCTTCTTGTCGGCAAGCGAATAGAGGTTGATGGTGCTGTTGGTGTTTTCTTCCTGCTTGGCGTAAGCCACCCACTTGCTGTCCGGCGCCCAGACGTATTGGGTGATGTCAAAGTACTTGCCCTGATCGATCAGCACGGGGGTCTTCTGTTCAATATCCACATAGAACAGGCGCAGGTCCTTGTCCGCAAAGAGAAGCTTCTTGCTGTCGGGCGACCAGACGGGAGGCATGCGGAACATCTTACCGTCCGTGGTGACGCGCGTCTCCTTGCCCATACCGTCTTGCGGCGTAATATAAATCTCCTGTTCTCCGGTGCGGTCGGAAAGATAAGCGATCCATTTGCTGTCGGGTGACCAGGCCGCGTACTGCTCGCGAATGCCCGGCGTTTGCGTGAGATTGCGGATGCTGCCATCCTTGGCGGGGACGGTGAAGATGTCGCCGCGTGCGGTAAAGACGGCGCGATTACCCTCCGGAGAAATGTCGAAGTCCGTCACGAAGCGGCTGACGTTCGCCCAGTGCGGGCGCGCCAGGTCGCGGTCGCCGGGAAGATAGACCGTGAGCTTTTTGGCCTTCTGGGATTTCAGGTCGAAGGTGTAAAGATATCCGCCGTTGGTGAACACGATGGAGTCAGGCCCCAGGCTGGGCCAATCCACATCGTAGTCCTTGAAGTCGGTGAGTTGCTTTGTCTGTTTGGTCTTCAGGCTGTAGCTGTAAAGATTGATGCGATGCTCGGGGCCGCGGTCAGAGCCGAAATAGATCGTGTCACCGTGCCACATGGGGTAGGTGTCGGCGCCGGGATAATCCGTGATGCGCTCGTAGGTGTTGTTCTTGAAATCGTAGATGGCGATGTCCTGAGCCATGCCGCCGGTGTAGCGCTTCCAGGTGCGAAAGTTGCGGAAGATGCGGTTGTAGGCGATCTTGGTGCCGTCGGGTGAAAACGAGGTGAGCCCGCCCTTGTCGATGGGCAGACGCGCCGGCAGCCCGCCGTCAATGCTCACGGTGAACAGGCGCCCGAACCAGTCGTTGTACGTATCGCGACGCGAGAGGAACAGAATGTGCTGGCTGTCGGGAAGCCAGGTAATGACCTGGTTGTTGGGTCCAAACCGTTCGGGCATAGCGTTGGGGTCCGGCTCGAAGGTCAGTTGCTTGGGCTCGCCGCCGTCGGAGGGCATCACGTAGACGTTAAAGTTGCCGTCGTATTGCCCGGTGAAAGCGATCCACTTGCCGTCCGGGGAAAACTTGGGAAAAAGTTCCAGGCCAGGGTCCGTAGTGATACGCCGCGCCACGCCTCCCGTGGAAGTAACCAGCCAAAGATCACCGGCGTAGCTGAAAACGATTTTGTCCTTGTAAATGTCGGCAAACCGCATCAAGCGGCCCTCCGGCATCTCCGCGGCCATCGCCAACGGCGCAGCCAGAAACAGTATGAGCATGAGCGAGCGGCAAAGGCGAGCCATGAAATCTCCTTTCGATTTGCGTCAAGCCATACGTTGAAAAGAACGGCCCCTACGACCGGGCAATATTGTAGCAGGAGAAAGGCGCAAGTTGGAATTTCTTACATTGCGAGAAGGGCAGGTGGCCACCCCCACCCTTTGTCCAACCGGCCAGGAAACCGGGGTTGATCTTGACTCCCGCATTCTGCGCTTTCGGACTTCTTCCCGCGAGGCCATTCTTGGCTTTCGTCTCGCCCCTATCGCCTTTCATTTCATTTACATCGCGGGGTCGCGGCGTTAAGTGCCTTATTTTTATATATGTTACGGCCTGGTAGCGAATTTGATCCATGTCGAGTTTGTATCTCACTTGTTTTCATAGATATGCTGGGATATTCCTTCATTTTGCCACTCTTTTTTCTCGACTCTTGCTAGCCTATAATAAGAGTTGGTAACTTGCTTATTTTCAAGCACTTGATTTTCAGTGTCCGCTGTGGAAATCCCCCTGTTTTGTCGATAATCACCTGCTTTTTCATGAACATCGTTGGTTCCAGATGTGCCTGTGAGCACCGATGCAATGATACCCATCGTGGTCATTTCGGGCTCGATGGGGAACTGGCGGCTTTTAGACTTCCGGGCGCTGCGGGAATGGCTTGCGAATGGGTAGGGTGTGATGGGGGAAGGGTTGATCGCCGGCTGTGGCTCTGGCGCGCGCATACTTCTACTCTAGCATTTCTAGCCTAGAAGTCAAGAAGAAAGCGGGGGATGGGTAGCCGGTGACGGTAAGGGCCTTTCACCCAGAGTTCGTGGAGCTTTTTAGCCGGGGGATTGCCGCGACACCTGGCGCGGAGAACACGGAGAAAATCGCGGGTTCCCCTGTGACCTCGGTGCGCTTTTCTTTGCCTAAGCGTGAGTTCTGTTTTCTCGACAAGCATTCTGGGCGCATGGTAGAGGCCGATGCGGCAATCCTGTACCACGGGCGTCCCGCCCGAGCTCGGGCATGGCCAGGATGGCCATGGCACATTCGGGTTGCGGCGCTGTCGCGCTGTGTTCTCCGTGCGAAACGTTCTTCTTAGCCTCAACCCGCAATCGCGCCGGTAACTTTGAACACAATGGCGTAATCGCAGGGCTTTTGCGCGGGCATCATGATCTTCAATCCCGAGTTGTCCTGCGACCAATCGAGCTTGCCGTCGAAGCCCAGGAGTTCAACATTCTGGATCTTGCCGACGCGCAGTGCGGTATTGGTGGCCAGAGGCCGAATGACGGTTTGATAATCCGGCCAGCCCATTACGAAGGCATAGAGGGTGTCGCCCTTGGTGGTGAAGCGGACGTCGGCCGCCGTCAGATCCTTCCGTTTCGCCTCGTTAAACATCGCGTTTGTCGTGGGCGCGGCCGCCGCCGGACTCTCGCCAAAAATCTTCCAGGGCCGCGAGCTGTAAATGGCGGCGCTATTGACGCTCATCCATTTGGTGATTTCCGCCAGGACACTTAATTCTTCCAGATCCAATGTCCCGCGCGCGGGCAGAGGAAAATTCAGCATCAGGTTGCCGTTGCGGCTCACGATGTCCACCAGCATGTCGATGACGGTCTTGGGCGTCTTGTATTCCTGGCCGCGCTTGTAGTGCCACTGGCCGATGCAGGTGTCCGTCTGCCAGGGACGTGGCCAAATGTCGTCCACGACGCCGCGCTCGATGTCGAGCACCGCGACGCCGTGCACGGTGTCTTCCACGCGCTTGCAGGTGTAGACGCCCTCGGTCTTCCCGCCGTTTTTGCCGGCGCTCAGGTTGTAGAGGTGCGCGACGACGTTCAGCCCGTATTCCTCGAAGGGAAGGGGACCGTCGGTGTAAAGCAAATCGGGCTGGTATTTGTCGATAAGGTCTTTGATGCGCATGGACCAGTGGCGCTTCCACCACAGGGGGATGCCGGTTTCGTCCCAGTCCAGGCGCTTTCCCCAAATCTGGTCGGAATCGACATACAAGCTGGAGTTGTTGGGATCAGCGCCATCGTAGGGCACATTCGCGTAGGGTCCCGTTTCATCATGCCCGTGATTCACCGAGAACCATTTGTAGGTGATCCAGAGATGTTCGCTGACGGCAAACCGGAGTCCGGCATCGCGCGCGGCGTGGGCCCACATGCCGACAATGTCCTTCTTGGGCCCTTTACTCGCGGCATTCCAGGGCTGATAAGTGGAATTCCACATGTCAAAGTTATCGTGATGCACGCCCATGCTCATGAAGTATTTCGCCCCGGCCTTTTTGTAAAGGCCGATGAGATAGGCGGGGTCGAACTGCTCCGCCTTCCAAAGTGGGATGGTGTCTTTGTAGCCGAACTTGCTGGGATGCCCATAAGTTTCGCAGTGATAGAGGTTCTGCTCGGAGCCTTGGATGTACATGTTCCGGGCATACCAATCGCCGTCTTCCACGGCGGATTGCGGACCCCAATGCGCCCAGATGCCGAATTTGGCATCGCGGAACCAATCAGGGATTTCGTAATGGCTCAAGGACGCGCGCGTTCCTTCAAAAGGCCCGCGTTCAATCTCGATGCCCGGCGATGGTTCGTGTTGCGCCGCCCCGAGCTGCAACGCCGGAAGTGCTCCTGCGATCAATTGGCAAGCCGTTCGTCTGGTCATCTTTGACATGATGCTTCTCCCCTCTGCGGTAGTGCCCACTGGGCACACTCGCCCTCAATGTGCGAGCAACCTTATCATGAGGGAAGAGGGCCGCGCAATTGGTGTTGAGCGCAGCGGAGATGAGACCGGATTGCGTGGCCTCTCCCCAGCAGGTGTTACCGGCGCGGGGCGCGGTACCTTTCGCATTCCCCAACCTTGATGGCCTGGTACGCGGCCCTGTCGGCCCCAAAAATGACGAAAACGGTGGGCGAGGGCAGGGCAGACACCTGCGCGACGCGTGCATGTGAGCGCGATCCAGCTACCTGACAAACGAAAGCACAGACCGCGCGACAAGTCAAAATGTCCGTTGACATTGCGGGCACGACTTGCAAACGCCCCAAAAAGTGGTATGCTATAGTTAACGGGCCACAAAGGGATGTGCCACCCTTAAGAGCCTGTAACTCATTAAAAAAAATTAAAAAAACGCTTGACAAGTACCTCAGGGGTCTATAGAGTCAGTGGATATAAGTGGCTAAAAGTGGGTGGCCATTCATATTTAAGAGGATTCTAAGACCAAAAAGTGCGCTGAGTCAACGCAAATGTTCAGGGGCCACAACACCGCGACGGTGGACGAAAAGGGTCGGCTAAAGATCCCGACGACCTTCAAGGACATCCTCGATGAGAAGTACGGCCACCATTTGGACTTTTTTGTGACAAGCCTGGACGGCGACTCGGTACGAATCTACCCCCTTTCCGTTTGGATCGAGATCGAGGAGGGGTTGGTCCCCGTGCGCGGGGAAAAAGAGGCCAATAAGATCAAGAGGCAGTTCCTATCCCGCACCAACTATTGGGGCCAGACTGCCCGTGCCGATGCGCAGGGTCGGGTATTGATCCCCGCGATTTTGCGGGAAAGTGCCGGTATGCAAGGGGAAGTGAACGTAATCGGCCAGGTGGCGTACCTGGAAGTTTGGAACCTGGAGCGAAGACGCCAGCCGATGGCCCAACCGGTGTCGGATGACGAAAGGGCCGGGCTGGACGACTTGGGAATCAGCTGATCGGGGTTTGCAGTTTGTCCAACGGTGATGAATGACGAGCAGAGTGGGAACACAGAACTACCGGATGCGGCCGAGCCTACGCGGCCTCTTCATGTTCCCGTGCTCGTGCGAGAAACCCTCGATTTCCTCAACGTCCGGCCGGAGGGCATCTACATCGACGCGACGCTGGGGGGCGGAGGGCACGGGCAAGAGATTTTGCAACGCCTGGGTAGCGGCAGGCTTTTAGGGCTGGATCGCGACCCCCGGGCGCTGGAAGTGGCCAGCCAAAAGCTGGCGGGTTTTGGCGGGAAGCTGATCATGCAGCACGGGAATTTCGCCCAAATCGATGCGTTGCACGCCGCCAGCGGGTTGCCGCCGGTGGACGGAGTTATCGCCGACCTCGGTCTGAGCTCGATGCAGCTTGACGATGCTTCCCGCGGATTCAGTTTCAGCCAGGCGGGTCCCCTCGACATGCGAATGGACCCCAATTCCGAATTGACCGCCGGCGACTTGGTGAACCACGCCGATGAGCGGGAACTGGCAGACATTCTTTATAAGTTGGGGGAAGAGCGCCACTCGCGCCGTATAGCGCGAGCCATTGTGAAGGCCCGGCCGTATCGATTAACCACCGAACTGGCGCAGGTGGTGACGCGAGCGATCCCCTCCCGGCCGGGCCTCCACCAAATTTCACCGCCAACGCGCAGCTTTATGGCTCTGCGATTGGCGGTAAACGCGGAGCTGGATAACCTCGATCAGTTCCTGGACAGGGTGCTGCTGGTCCTCCGGCCTGGGGGGCGGGTGGTGATCCTGAGTTTTCACTCGCTGGAAGACCGCCGGGTGAAGCAAGCCTTCCGGAGCTGGCAGGGCGAAGGCCGGGCGAGCATATTGACGCGCAAAGTGGTTCGTCCGGGGGATGAAGAAGTGCGGATCAATCCGCGCGCGCGCAGCGCCAAATTGCGAGCGGCGGAAAAGGCTAAGGAATAGGGACACGGGATACGGGACACGGGACACGGGAACAAGCACTCCGCTCCCCGGCTCCCAGGACTAAGTCAGTCCGAGTTCGCAGCGCCCAAGGGCGAGCAGCGGAGAAGGGCAGGGATTACGGATAGGGAGTAGGGAACAGAGGAAGTGGATCTTCTTCGCGTGTCCCGTTTCCCGTTTCCCGTGTCCCGGTACTTAAATGGCCACAGCGGCAGTCACACTACCGATTACCAGACGGCGTCCGAGAAACGTCGCGGCAGCGGGCCGGGCGCATTTCCCGGACATTTACTTTGTGAAGCACATCGACAACTCCCGCTTGGTGCGGGAAGTTGACGTGGAGCGTCGCCGTGAATGTTTCAGTCTCCTGGGATTGGGAGTATTGGTTTTTCTTTTTGTGCTGCTGTTCGCCTGGCAGCATTTCCAGTGTGTGCGGTACGGTTATCAGGTTGAACAACTCAAGGCCGAATACGCGACACTGGAAGAGCAGAATCATCAGTTCCGGCTGGAGCAGGCGGCGCTCGACGATCCGGAGAGGATCGACACGCTGGCGCGGACCCGGCTGGGCATGGTCACACCCAACCCGCAACAGGTGATTCGGATGGGTGAGCCTGAGCCCGCGGCGGATGCCTTGGAAAGCCCGGAACTGGCACGCAACTTCTCCCTGGGTAGCGGAGATATTCCACACGAGCCTTAGCGACGATGGGCCGACGCAAGCCTGATTCTCGCACGGCGAAGCCCGATCGGTCTCGCCTGGAGAGGCGGCGACTGATCGTCGGGGTGCTCTGCGCACTCTGGTTCGGCTGTGTTGCCGCCCGCCTCTATTATTTTCAAGTCATCCAGTACGTGGAGCTTCTGGCCCGGGCTCACGGCCAGCAGGAACGCACCATTGAGGTGGCGCCCCAACGTGGCGCCATCTATGACCGGCAGATGAATCCCCTGGCGATGAGCCTGGCAGTGGATTCGGTTTGCGCGGTGCCGGGCGAGATCAAGCAGCCGCAGATGGTGGCATCGCTTCTGGCGCCGGTGCTGGGGGTGGATGCGGGCGAACTCTGCAACCGCTTGCAGACGGCGCACTCCTTCTGTTGGATCAAACGCCGCGTGACGCCGGAGGAAGCGGCGCGCGTGCGTGATTTGAATCTTAAAGGTGTCTATTTTCAGCGCGAGACCAAACGCTTCTACCCCAAAGGGGAATTGGCCGCGCAGGCGATCGGCTACGTCGGCTTGGATGACAAGGGCCTGGGTGGGGTCGAGTACGCATTGGACGATGCGATCAAAGGCGGCCCCGGCCGCGTGCAAATCGATTCCGACGCGCACCGCCATACCTTTCACAGCACGGGGGCGGGAATTCCCGGCAAGAATGTAGTGCTGACGCTCGACGAGAAAATCCAATACATCGCGGAAAAAGCCCTGGCGGAGGCAATGGCGAGAACGCAGGCGGCGGGCGGGGTGGCGATTGTGCAGAATCCCAACACCGGTGAAATTCTGGCCCTGGCCAATCAGCCCACCTTCAATCCCAATGATATTGGCGCCAGTTCTGACACGGCACGGCTGGATCGCGCCGTGGGATGGATTTACGAACCGGGCTCGACCTTCAAGAGCGTGACCCTGTCGGCGGTGCTGGAGGAGAACCTGACCAATCCCCATGAGGTCATCAACTGCCAGAATGGCGCCATTGTGCTGGCGGGGCATACGATTCATGACCACAAGCCTTTTGGCGATCTCAGTGTCACCGAGGTGATGGCGAACTCCAGTGACGTGGGCGTCATTAAGCTGGGCCTGCGGCTGGGGGAGGATCGCTTCTACCGTTACATCGGAGCGTTTGGCTTCGGGGCGAAAACCAACATGGAACTGCCCGGCGAAGAGCGGGGTTTGCTAAAGCCCCCCCAGCACTGGTCGGGGATTTCCATCGGCGAGATTTCCATGGGGCAGGAAATCGGTGTAACCCCCTTGCAGATGGTTACGGTGTATTCGGCTATTGCCAACGGCGGAATTCTGTTTCAACCCCGCATCGTGCGCGATGTTTTTCTCGGCGCTCACCACGATGCCCTGTCGCCGGCCAGCGGACGCCGCGTCATCAGCGCGCACACGGCAGAGATGATGCGCCAGATTCTGACCACGGTGGTTGACCATGGCACCGGCACGCCCGCGCAATTGGGTGGATACACATCCGCCGGCAAGACCGGCACAGCGCAGAAGATTGATGCCAGCGGTGAATACTCAAAATCGCACTATATAGCTTCTTTTATCGGCTTTGCTCCCGCCGTACGACCGGCGGTGACTATTCTGGTGGTCATCGATTCACCGGTGGGGGCATATCACGGGACAGATGTGGCAGCTCCGGTTTTCCGATCCATCGCAGAGCAGACGCTTGGTTATTTGAACGTTCCGCAGGACAATCCCTCCCAATGGCCTCAGATCGTAACTCCTAAACCCACGAAGGCCCCCGACCAGAAATCAGAGGACCTCGTGGAATCCCTACCTTCGGATCAGAGATACTTTGGAGCTGCCACATCATCCGTCAAACCGGCCTCTTTTTCCCCACGACTTTCGCCGGAGGGACCCGCGCCACTGCCCTCCTCTGACGAGGACATTGCTTCCAGCACGGTGGTTCTGGGCGATGGTCCGCTGGTGACCGTTCCGGATTTTTCCCGATGGGCTGCGCGCCCCGTGGCCGAGGAGTGCGAAAAACTGGGCCTCGACCTCAATGTTGTGGGGAGTGGCCTGGCCGTGGAACAAAACCCCGTGGCGGGCATGAAGGTGCCTTCCGGCACCCGTATCTGGGTGCGTATGGCGAGGTAATCGGGTCATATTATGGCCGATTGCCGATTGACGATTGCCGATTGAACGAAGGAGGTTTTCAGTGGTTAGTTCTCAGCGCTTGGTAAATGCTCCTACTGATGACTGACGCTAACGCCTTTTTCAATCGAAAATCGTCAATCGACAATCGGCAATCGAAACACATGAAGCTTGGTGATCTAATACGTGATTTGCCGGTTCTGCATACGGGTGCAGACGCGACGCTGGAAGTCTCTTCTCTGGCCTATAACTCCCGCGAGGTGAAGCCGGGAACAGTCTTCTTTGCCATTCACGGTGAGAAGGCTGACGGCCACGCTTACATTCTCCAAGCGCTGGAGCGCGGCGCCGTGGCGGTGGTCAGTGAGCGTGCCGCGCCCCCCGAACTGGCCGCGCGGTGGATCCAGGTGGCGATCATACGGCGGGCCTTGGCGGACGCAGCCCGCATCTTCTTCGATCATCCTGACAAGCGCCTGCAGCTCATTGGCACTACCGGTACCAACGGCAAGACCACTACGACCTATCTGGTGGAGAGCGTTCTGCACGCGGCAGGGATTTTGAGCGGGGTCTTCGGCACGATTGAATACCGCATGGGCGGCAAGACCAAGGTGGCCACCAACACCACGCCGGAATCGCTCGATTTACTGTCTTACTTTGCCGAACTGGTGAAAGTGGGTGGCAAGGCGGCGGTGATGGAAGTCTCGTCCCATGCGCTTGCCCAGGAGCGCGTGTGGGGATTGCATTTTGCCGTCGCCGTGTTCACCAACCTGACGCAGGACCATTTGGATTATCACAAGGATTTTGAACACTACTTCCAGGCCAAGCGCCGCCTTTTTGAGGGGCTGGGGGCTCCCCCTCCCGATTGGGCAGTGATCAACATCGATGATCCGTGGGGCGCGCGCCTGCTGGAATTGCCGTATCCCAACCGCCTGACTTATGGCTTGAATGGCGCCGCCCAAGTCACGCCCAAGCAAGTAGCGTCCAGTCCGACGGGAACGGAAGCCGTCATATCGACTCCGGCGGGTAAGCTGCAAATTGTTTCTCCGCTGTTGGGGCGTGCCAATCTGGAGAACATTCTTGCCGCAATTGCTACGGGGGTGGCCATGGGGATTGCCAGCGCCAGGATTGAGGAAGGCATTGCCAATCTTCAGGCGGTGCCGGGACGTTTCCAGCGGATCGACGAGGGCCAACCGTTCCTGGTGGTGGTGGATTATGCCCACACCGATGACGCGCTGAAAAATGTCCTGAAGACTGCGCGCGAGCTAACCGACGACCGTCTGATTGTCCTCTTCGGCTGCGGCGGCGAACGCGACCGGACGAAGCGCTCGCGCATGGGCGAGGCCGCCGGCACCCTGGCGGATTTCGTGGTGCTGACTTCTGACAATCCTCGCAGCGAAGACCCGCTGTTGATCATGGCAGACGCTTTGGTGGGATTGCAGCGTACGGGCAAGCCTTACATCACGGAAGTCGATCGTGGCATTGCCATCCGCAAGGCGTTGGAAGAGGCGCGCGAGGGCGACGTGGTGGTCCTGGCGGGCAAAGGCCACGAAACCTATCAGATTCTCAAAGACGGGAAGATCGATTTCGACGACCGGGACGTGGCGCGCAAGGTTTTGGCGGAGGTGGGGTACGGGAAGTAATTGACGATTGTCGATTGAAAGTCGTCAGCCATCAGTAGTCAGTAAGGGCCTTTACTGAAAACTGAGAACTGAAGACCGAGAGTTTCCTTAAGGTCAATCGGCAATCGTCGATCGGCAATCGACCATGAAGTTAATGATGGGGGAGGTGGCGGCGTTATTAGGATCGTCCTGCGGCGTGACAGATCGCCTCGTTGCGGGATACTCCATTGATTCGCGCTCGCTCACGCCCGGCCAGCTTCTCTTCGCCATCCGTGGTCCGCGATTTGACGGGCACCAGTTTGTGGGGCAGGCGCTCGCTCGTGGTGCAGCCGGCGCGGTGGTGGAGGAGGCTTTTTACGCCGGCGCTCCAGCGGAATGGCAGCCCGCGCTGGTGGCAGTTGTGGACACTCGCCGCGCACTCCAGACGCTTGCCCGCGAAGTTCGCCGCCTATGGGGTAAGACGCTAATCGCGGTCACCGGCAGTGCTGGGAAAAGCACCACGAAGGAAATGATCGCGGCCATCCTCAGCCGCCATTTTCGCGTGCTGCGTTCTCCCGGAAACTTGAACAACGACTTTGGACTGCCGTTGGCGTTGCTGGCGCTGGAACCCGAGCACGAAGTGGCGGTGATGGAATTGGCGATGTCTGCTCCCGGCGAAATTGCGCGCCTGGCGCGGTTGGCGGAGCCGGAAATCGGCGTGGTGACCAACGTTGCCCCCGTGCACTTGCAGTTCTTCGATTCCGTTGATGCCATTGCGCTGGCCAAACGCGAGTTGATCGATTATCTCGCGACGACGGGTGCTGACGCTGTCGCGGTTTTGAACGAGGACGATGAGCGCGTGCGAAAGTTCGCCGAGGGTTTTCCTGGACGGGTTTTGACTTTTGGGTTTTCGGAACAAGCGGACGTGCGTGCTACGACCGTGACTATGGTTAAAGCGAGAATGAGCGCCATTAAGTGCAACTCCCCCAACTGGACTGCTGACTTTACCTTGCCTTTGCTGGGCAGACATAATGTCCAGAATGCCCTGGCCGCGATTGCCGTTTCCAGCGTTTTTGCCGTTCCACCGGAGGAAATTCGCGAGGCCTTGGCGAATTTCCAGAATTTACACCAACGGAGTGAAATTCTTACACTTCCGGGTGAGGTTACAATGATAAACGACTGCTATAATTCCAATCCCCTGGCCATGGAGCGCATGTTGGAGGCGCTCGCCGCTTGGCCGGGAGCGCGCCGCCGCATTGTGGTGGCGGGTGAGATGTTGGAACTGGGGCCTTCGTCGCCCGAGCTGCACCGGGGTGTGGGTCGCAAGTGCGCGCAAAGCGGCGCCGAGTGGGTGATTGGCGTGCAAGGTGACGCGCGGTTTTTGGTGGAAGGGGCCGTCGAGGGGGGGATTCCTCCCTCCCAAGGGCGATTTTTCCCCGACGCTGTTTCGGCGGGCATCTTCTGCCAAACCCTGATTGCGCCCGGCGACCTCGTTCTGGTAAAGGCCTCGCGCGGGGTGCATTTGGAGACGGTCATTGACTTGCTCAAAATGAAGAATTCAGGAGCCGCGAATTAGGGGTAGGAGTCGGGAGCCAGGAGACAACCCTGCCACTGGTCGGGTCCGGATTGAATAGACTGTGACTCGCAGCTTCGTCGGCCGTTTAGAATCAGAAGGTTGCCATGGAGTCAGAGGCCGGAGTCAGGAGACGAAAGGCAGGATTGAGTAGGAAGGTCAGAAGCTAGGAGTCAGGAGTCAGAAGTCAGGAGTCAGAAAGCAGGCTGCAATAGGCAGGCATCATTGGCGAGCGTCGGGTAACAGCCTGATCTATTCTGACTCCTGACTCCTGGCCCCTGGCGTAAGGGTTCGAAAAGTTAATCATGTTCTACTACCTTTATCTCAGATTTCATCAGGATCTCCATGTCCTCAACCTATTCCACTACATTACTTTTAGGACCGCTTACGCCAGCATTACCGCGTTGTTGCTCTCACTGGCTTTGGGCCCGTGGTTGATACGGAAGCTCAAGGAATTTCAGATTGGCCAATACATCCGTGAAGACGGGCCACAGGCGCACCAAGCCAAGGCCGGTACGCCCACCATGGGCGGCGTGTTGATCCTTCTCTGCATTGTGGTTCCCACGCTGCTCTGGTCGGACCTTAGCAACATTTTTGTGTGGATCACCCTGGGGACGACGTTGGCTTTCGGCGCCATCGGCTTTTGGGACGATTACCAGAAAGTCCGGCGCCAACAGAACAAGGGGCTGACCGCAAAGGGGAAGTTCGGGCTGCAGATTCTGGCCAGCTTTGTTTTCGGCATGATTCTGGTCTTCCTATCTGCGAACGGGGATTACTCGACCACCTTGACGTTCCCTTTCTTCAAGCGTCTCCACCCGACCTTTCTGATTTCGCGCTTTCTCGGGAATATCTGGACGTACCCCTTGGCGTTTCTTCCCTTTTTGCTTTTTGTGATTCTGGTCCTGGTGGGATCCTCCAATGCCGTCAACCTTACGGACGGATTGGACGGTTTGGCGATCGGGTGCCTGCTGGTCTCAGCCTCTGCCCTCACTGTCCTGACCTACGTGGCTGGACACGCGGTGTTTTCACAGTATCTCGACCTGGAACATCTGCCGCGGGTCGGTGAATTAACCATCTTTTGTGGCTCGATGGTGGGTTCCAGCTTGGGTTTTCTCTGGTACAACGCCTATCCGGCAGAGATTTTTATGGGCGACGTGGGCTCGTTGGCGCTGGGAGGAGCACTGGGCACCGTCGCGGTGCTGATCAAACAGGAATTGCTGTTGCCCTTTATCGGTGGAATATTTGTGGTTGAGGCCCTTTCCGTCATCCTCCAGGTGGGATCATATAAACTGCGTCGCAAGCGCATTTTCCGCATGGCGCCCTTGCACCATCACTTTGAGCTGGGTGGCTGGAAGGAATCAAAAATCATCACACGCTTTTGGATAGCCGCGCTGATTTTCGCGCTTTTTGCGCTGACGACGTTGAAGTTGAGGTAGGGTTGTATTAGCTGTCAGCTATCAGGTATCAGCTTTCAGCTAAAGCGCCCGCTGATGCGGGCTGATGGTTGAATATGGCACCTGCTTGATGTAGCGCCGACCTTCAGGTCGGCACGTGCCGGGCTAAAGCCCGGCGCTACGTTTGGCTGATAGCTGAGAGCTGATAGCTGAAAGCTGATAGCTGAAAATGAATGTCCAAGGCAAACGCGTGCTAGTAGTCGGCCTGGCCCGGAGCGGCTTTGCGGTGGCCTGCGCCCTGGCGCGCCGCGGGGCAGTGGTGACCGTGATCGATCGGAAGCCTCCCGCGGAATTTGCCGAATTACTGCCCCAGCTCCTCAAATACAAAGTGGGGCTGGAACTCGGGTCGCAGCGCGCGGAATCGTTCCTCCGGCACGAGGTCATCGTGATCAGTCCGGGCGTACCCTGGGACCTGCCGCAGCTTCAAGCGGCGCGTGAGCGGGGGATTCCCGTTTATCCGGAAGTCGAGGCCGCCACCTGGTTTCTGGAAGGGACGTTGGTGGGTGTTACCGGCTCGAACGGCAAGACCACCACCACCTCGTTGCTGGGCGATATGCTCAAGGCTTCCGGGTTCCCCACCTTCGTGGGCGGCAACATTGGCAATGCTCTGAGTTCGGCGGTGGGCCACGCCCGGCCCGGCACGAAATTTGTCACGGAGTTGAGCAGCTTCCAATTGGAAGGCATTCACGATTTCCGGCCGCATGTGGCGGTGATGCTCAATCTTTCACCCAACCACCTGGACCGGCACCCGAGTCTGGAAGCCTATTCGCAGGCCAAGCGCCGGATTTTTCGTAACCAGGGAGGCAAGGATTTTGCCGTTCTGAACGCCGACGATCCCTGGGTTGCCGGACTTCCGCCAACGCTCCCGAGCCGCCCGGTATTCTTCAGCCGCCGGCGTGAACTCGCGAACGGGGTTTTTGTTTCCGGGGGCAAAATCTACTATCGCACCCGGCATCTGGAACGCGTGCTGTTTGAAACGCGCGACGTGACCCTGCGGGGCGATTTCAACCTGGAAGATGTGCTGGCGGCCACCACGGCGGCGTGCGTGCTGGGCGCGGATTTCACCGCCATTCGCAAGGCCGTGCGGGCGTTTCCGGGCGTCGAGCATCGCTTGGAATTTGTCCGCGAAATTCAGGGAGTGGATTTCTATAACAACTCCAAGGCCACCAGCGTTGACGCCACAGTGAAATCACTCGCCGCCTTCGAGCGCGGCGTCCACCTGATTCTGGGCGGCAAGGACAAGGGCGCGCCGTATATGCCTCTCCTGCCGCTGATCCGGGACCGCGTGCGCGAGATTTTGCTGATTGGAGCCGCCGCCCCGGTGATTGCCCAACAACTTGCGGGCTCAACCGAACTGGTGCAGGCGGGTGATCTTGATGCCGCCGTGTACGAAGCCTTTGCCCGCTCGCGCCCGGGCGATACCGTCCTGCTGGCGCCGGCGTGCTCGAGTTTCGATCAGTTCAAGGATTATGAAGAGCGTGGGCGCGTGTTCAAAGAGCTGGTAGGGCGGCTGGCGAAGGATGTGGCGGAAGGGAGAGTAGTCCGAAGTCCGAAGTCCGAGGTCCGAAGCCTGGGGTCCGGCGTCACAGATCTGGAATTAGGAATCAGGAGTGTTGAATCGGGGGTCTCCGGCGCGGGAAGTCACAATCGCCGGGCCATTGAGGAGCCAGAGCCGTCGCCGGGGAGGATTACTTTTGCGGATTCGCCGCCCGTGCGGACAACCGCGGAAACGGGGTACGGGAAACGGGATACGGGATACGGGAAACGGGAAAGGGCACACGGGACGCGAAAAACGGGACAGGGGATACGGGGCACGGGATACGGGCCTTCGCCCGCCGAAGGGTTTCGGCCCGCAGGCGGGACAGGGGATACGGATCAGGGGATAGGGGACACAGGGCACGGGATACGGGATACGGCTCCCGCGAAGCCAGAATCCGATATTCATGGAACAGGTCTTGCCCAGAGCCCTAATCCCGAATCCCAATCTCCGAGTTCCGATTCCCGAGTCGCGAGCCCCGAACCACCGGTCACAAGTCCCGAGCCCCAAGTCTCGAGCCCCGTATCCCGTACCCCGTACCCCGTATCCCGTGTTCCGAGCCCCGAACCACCGGTCACAAGTCCCGCGCCCGAAGTCTTGAGTCCCGTATCCCGTATCCCGAGTCCCGTATCCCGTATCGAGCTGAGTTATGTCTACGAGGTGGACGCCGTAGAATTGCCGGCCATGGAGTCGCAGGTGGTGCCGGATGACGAACCTGTGATTTCCCTTGCGGCGAGCACGGTGGAGACACTCGGCGATGAAGCGTTGCCTTATGAGATGCGCGAGGAAGAGTCCGGAGTTCGGAGTCCGGTGTCCGAGGTCCAAACTGTAAAGTCCGATGACCGAGGTGCCGCGTCCAGTGCTCAGCCCGCGCGGGAGCAGTCAAGGCTTTTTGACGGAACTGACAATTGAGTTGTAGGGGTGCGGCTTGCCGTACCCTCGTTGGTTCGGTCGCGCTGCAACTTGCTGGGAGAGCAAGTCAAACGCAGCGCGGGAAAAGCAAGTCAAAAGGCAAAAGTAAAAACGCTTCTCTCCTCTCCCCGCAGGGGGCTGAGGGCAGAAATGTTCAGTTGCCGGTTTTGACTTTTGACTTTTGCATTTTGACTTTTGACTTGCTCTGCTTTGGGGCGGCGAGCGCCGCTACAGCAAATTGACATAGCGATCATATGGCTAGGCGTCTCCAATCCGACAAGATTCTGTTCGTGGCCGTAGTGGCCCTGGTGCTGTTTGGCGCCCTGATGGTTTATAGCGCCTCGGCCGAGATGGCCGCGGAGCGGTACAACAATGGAAATTACTTTTTGCTGCGGCAACTGGCTTGGGCGGGAATCGGCCTGCTGGCGGTGGCGATTTTGATGCACGTGGACTACCGCCGCCTGGCGAGTCCCCTGGTGGTCTTTCCCGCCTTGGCGCTCGAGTTTATCCTGCTCGCCGTTGTCCTATTCGTCCACCCCACAAACCACGCCCGTCGATGGTTTCACTTGGGGGTGGCAAGCTTTGAGCCCTCGGAGCTGGCCAAGATTATTCTGACTGTTTTCATGGCGTATTTCCTTGCCCAACGCAAAGGGGAAGTGAACGACTGGAAGCACACCCTGGCCCCCATCGCTCTTATTGCCGGCATCATGGGAGTGTTGATATTGCGGGAGCCTGACCTGGGAACCACTTTGGCTCTGGCTATGGTGGTGACCGCCATGCTTTTCTGCGCGGGGCTCGATCTTCGCTATTTTGGGCTGGCGGGAGCGCTCGCCTTGCCCGCCCTGTACCTGCTGATTTTCCACTCCACCTATCGTCTCAATCGCATTTTGGCCTTCTTGAACCCCTACGCCGACCCCTTGGGAAAGGGATTCCACATTCTCCAATCGTACATTGCGGTGGGGACCGGCGGCATCACCGGGGTGGGGCTGATGGAAGGCAAGCAGAAACTCTTCTTTTTGCCCGAACCGCAGACTGATTTTATTTTTGCCGTGGTGGGGGAAGAATTGGGCTTGATCGGCGCGATCGTCCTGATGGGTGTATTTGCCGTCATCCTGCTTCGCGGCTTGCGGGCGAGCGCGGGCTGTAAGGATGACTTTGGGCGGCTGCTGGCCATCGGGTTGACGGTCATGATCGTGGGGCAGGCGCTCGTAAACATGAGCGTGGTGCTGGGACTTCTTCCCACCAAAGGAATTCCGCTGCCGTTTGTGAGCTATGGAGGATCTTCTTTGCTCGTCAATCTCGTGGCGGTGGGGATCTTGTTGAATATCTCGCAGCAGGCTAGTTGAGAAGCAATCGAAACTCGAAAATCGAAAATCGAAACTCGCAAACTAGCGTTCGAATTTCGATTTTCGAATTTCGATTTTCGAGTTTCGTCTTTATGCAACTGAGGACGGGTATTTTGATGGTCGCGGGCGGGACGGGCGGGCACATCTTTCCTGCCCTTGCCGTGGCGGAGGAATTGCGGGCTCGCGGGGAGCGCTTAGGCTTCCCTTACGAGATCGAGTTTCTGGGCACGCACCGGCCGCTGGAAGCGAAACTGATCCCGGCGGCGGGCTTCCGGCTTCGTGCCGTCGACGCGGCGGGCTTGAAGGGCATCGGCGGCATGCAGAAGCTACGCAACCTCCTGGTTTTGCCCCGCACCGCGATTGCTGTGGCGAAGATTTTGCGGGAGTTTCGACCCCAGGTGGTTGTCGGCGTGGGCGGCTACCTGGCGGGACCGGTGATGCTAGAAGCGGCGTTGGCCCGCATTCCCACGATTTTGATTGAGCCCAATGCGCGACCGGGTTTGACCAATCGTCTTCTGGCGCCTTTCGTTCACGCCGCGGCGCTGGGATTTGCGGAAACGGCGAACGTCTATGGAAAAAAGGCGCACGCCACGGGGCTTCCCGTGCGCCAAGCGTTTTTCGAGATTCCGCCGCGCCACCACGCGCCGCCTGAAGTTGCACAGGCACTCCTGCCTGTGCGTGGCGGGTCACAGCCAGGAGTGGCTGTGTCACCCTTCACCGTTCTCGTGGTGGGTGGCAGCCAAGGATCGCGGGCGATCAATCAGGCAATGGCGGCGAGTCTGCCGCTGCTGGACGTAGCGCCGACCTTCAGGTCGGCACCTGTCGATGCAGCGCCGGGCTTTAGCCCGGCACTTGCCGACCTGAAGGTCGGCGCTACGTCGGGCGCTACATCGGATGCCGGGCCAAAGCCAAGCGCCACATCGGCCGGCGGGATTAGAATCGTCCACCAAACCGGCGAACACGACTATAATGAAGTTCGCAAGACCTATCAGGAACGACATTCGCCTGCTGAGGTTTACGCCTTCATCGATGACATGCCCGGGGCGCTTGCCCAGGCGGATTTGGTGATATCCCGCGCGGGCGCCACGGCGGTGGCCGAGCTGGCCGCTGCCGGTCGAGCGGCAATACTGATCCCTTTCCCCGGCGCCACGGATCAGCACCAGTTGGAAAACGCCCGCGCCATGGAACGGGCAGGGGCGGCGCGCGTCATCGTGCAATCGGAGTTGACGCCCGAGCGGTTGGCGGGAGAGATACGCGAATTGATGGCGAACGCTGCGACGCTCGAAAAGATGGAAGTATGCGCGCGCAGTTTGGCGCGGCCGGACGCGGCAGCCCGAATCGCGGATTTGGTGGAAGGGTTTGTGAAGAAATCGTAGGGGCACGCCATGGCGTGACCCTACTACGGTGGCAACGCTCCCTGAGCGCGGAATTGTAGCGTCGATCTCCGATCGACGAGGGCGGTCGGAGGCCGCCGCTACAGCGGGATTCTTCCACAGCTTCACAGCCGTGGGGAAAAAGAGCAGGCAGTGGAAGCAAACCCCGTAAGGGCGACAGAAACATTTGACTGTGCACAAAGAACTGTATCACGTGCCCAGCGGCCCTTGGGGAGTCACACGAGCAGCGGACCGGAAAGAACTCTGGCGTGACTAAACATATCTGGATTGCGTTGATAGCAGGCTTGGGTATCTCGGCGGCGCTGGCTTATTCTATTTTTGCCACGCATCACGCAGTCCTGTTATTACCACAATTTGTAGGCTTTTCGGTCTGCATCGCTTTGCGAGGTGTTCGTTCAACTACCAGAACGGATTTCCTAGAGATCGCGATTCCGATTAACGCTGTGATTTACGCGATGTTGATTTTCCTTTTGCTCCGCGCATTTCGACGGTCAGAATCAATGCCGGGGCACGCTATGGCCAAACACATCTGGATTGCGCTGATAGCGGGTCCTGTGGCCTCGGTGTTGCTGTATGGCGCTTCCAAGGCCCCGCATGGCCGTTTCCTGTTGTTGCCACAATATGTAGGCTGGTGGGTCCGCGTGGCTTTGGGAAATACAGATCCACCTAACACAGAGGACTTCCTGGAGATCGCGGGTCCCATTAACGCTGCTATTTACGCGGTGTTTATTTTCCTTTTGCTCCGCGCATTTCGGCGAACAGAATACGCCCCCCCTGTGAGCTTGCCCCCGAAGGAGCCCTATAAGCGCACCTTCGGAACGAGAAGCGCCCTCAGGGTGCCTCCAAAACGATGAAGGCTACCTGCAAGGGCGGATATTCGACCCCCTTCGGGGTCGAACATTTTGTGAGGAAGGGGTAATAGGGTGATTCGAAACTCGACACTCGCTGCGAATTTCGATTTTCGAATTTCGATTTTCGCTCGTACGGGCCACGGACCACTGACACATGTTAGGCAAAATTCGTAAGATCCATTTCGTAGGCATTGGCGGCATCGGGATGAGCGGCATCGCCGAGGTGCTGCTGAATCTCGGCTTTCAAGTCTCGGGGTCCGATCAGAAAGCGACACCCGTAACCGAGCGCCTCGCCAGCCTGGGCGCGCGGGTGTTTGAGGGCCATGCCGCCTCGAACGCCAGCGAGGCGCAAGTGGTGGTGGTGTCGTCCGCCGTGCATGCGGACAATCCGGAGATTCAGGAAGCGCAGCGGCGGCAAATTCCCGTCATTCCACGCGCGGAAATGCTGGCGGAATTGATGCGCATGAAATTCAACGTGGCGGTGGCGGGCGCCCACGGCAAAACCTCGGTCACTTCCATGATCGCGGTGATGGCGGCGGAGGCAAAGCTCGACCCCACGGCGGTGATTGGCGGCCGTCTCGACGTTTTTGGCTCGAGCGCACGCTTGGGCAAAAGCGATTTGATGGTGGTGGAGGCGGATGAGAGCGACCGGTCGTTCCTTTACCTGCTGCCCACCATCGCCGTCGTCACCAACATTGACCGTGAACACCTGGACCACTACCGCGACCTCGATGACATTGCCGCGGCGTTCGTTTCTTTCATGAACAAAGTCCCCTTTTACGGGACCGTGGTGGCCTGTTTCGATCCACCATGGCGCGAGCTGATGCAGACTCTGATTCCCAAGCTGCGCCGTCGAGTGGTCACCTACGGGATCATGGATGATGGCGCCGACATTCAAGGGAGGATTCGCGAGCTTACGCCCACCGGCTCGGTATTTGATGCCGTGGTGAAAGGAAGCGTACTCGGGCCGTTCGCCATCCATGTTCCCGGCCGGCACAACGTGCAGAATGCCCTGGCCGCGGTGGCGGTGGGATTGGAACTGGACCTGACCGCGGAGCAGATTCGCCAGGGCCTCGGGCGCTTTCGCGGCGCGGATCGGCGTTTTCAAATCAAGGCGGAGGTGGAAGGCATCACTGTCGTGGACGACTATGGCCACCATCCCACGGAAATTCGCGCCACCCTCGACGCCGCACGCCTGCGCGGGGCCAAGCGCATCATCGCCATTTTCCAGCCGCACCGTTATTCGCGCACGAAGTTCCTGTTGGATGATTTTGCCGGCTGCTTCGCGGGTTGCGATCGCGTTTACGTGTTGGATATCTATGCTGCCAGCGAACCGCCGCTGCCCGGGGTGAGCTCCGGACTGCTGGTGGCCCGCATGCACGAAATGGGTATGAACAACGCGCGCTATGCGCCGTCGGAGGCACAACTGTCTGAGGAACTCTTGAACGACGCGCGGCCGGGCGACCTGATCATTACCATCGGCGCCGGAAGCGTGTGGAAGATCGGCGAAGCGCTGGCGAAAATGCTGGGAGACAGGAGTCAGGAGTCAGGAGTCAGAAGCTAGCAGTTAGTTGGCAAAGGGAAAGACAAAAGTCAAAACGCAAAAGTCAAAAGTCAAAAGTAAGTGCAATCCGGCTTTGACATTTGCGTTTAGACTTTTGACTTCGCTCTGCGCATCGGTTTGGTGAAAAACCATGGATTTGCCGGAGAAAGACGAACTTCCCATTCCGGATGAGTTGGACTCCCAAGAAGATTCCCCTTACCTGCGACGGCAGAAACCGCTTCCCATCAGGCGCGGCCGGGTATCGCGGCGAATGCGCGTGGCGCTGTTTGTGATTGCCGTGCTCCTGCCCGTCGGAATCATCGGCTATGGCATTGCGACGTTCGCGTTGACCTCTCCCTTTTTCGTGCTGACGTCGCCGGAAGATATTATGGTGACGGGGAACCACTACGTTTCGCGCGAGGAGGTGTTGGGCGCGTTGGGGCTGCCGTTAACGGGAAACCTCAAGACGGGCACCAACGTTTTCCGCATGTCATTGGATGTCCGGCGGCGAGGGGTGGAGACTCTGCCCTGGGTGCGCGCCGCCTCGGTGACCCGCATCCTGCCGCATGGGCTGCTGGTGCACATCAGCGAACGGGCTCCTGTGGCCTATGCCAATGTCGGCGGGCGCGTAAGCTTGGTGGATGAGGACGGTATGCTGCTGGAGAAGCCTGACAACGGGGTTTTTGATTTCCCCGTGGTCTATGGATTGGAGAACCTTGCCAGCATCGACGAGCGCCGCGCGCGCCTGGTTCTTTACCAGGAATTCATGCGGCAATTGAAGGTGGAAGCTCCCAACGCCGGGTGGATGATTTCGGAAGTGTATCTGACGGACGCCGAGGACCTCAAGGCCCTGCTCATCAACGGGGAACAAACCGTGCAAGTGCATTTCGGGCAGAAGGATTTTCTCGAGCGATTCCGGAGTTTCCTGGCCCTGCTGCCGGAGATTCAGAAATCGAATGCTAAGGTCGATTCGGTTGACTTGCGTTATCGCAATCAGATCGTTGTGGACCCACCGGCGCCACCACCGCCAGCGGAGGCGGCCGGTGCGCCTAACGGTGACCGGAAGGAATAGTAGCGCCGGGCTTTAGCCCGGCATATGCCGACCTAAAGGTCGGCGCTACGCTCCCATGCCGACCTAAAGGTCGGCGCCACGCTTCAATGCCGACCTAAAGGTCGGCGCTACGGTCTCAGCTATCCGTCACAGCAATGCCGAATTGCTGATAGCTGAAAGCCGATAGCTGAAGACTAATGGATGATTATGGCGCGGAAGGACAACTTCATTGTCGGGCTCGACCTGGGAAGCGTCAAAACCAGCGCTCTCGTGTGCAAGCCAAACGGGGAAGGGAAGCTGGAAATGGTGGGCGTGGGGGTGGCGGAATCCAAGGGATGGCGCAAGGGGGCGATTGTAAACCTCGACCTGGCGACCCTGGCCGTGAGGAAAGCCATCGAAGCCGCCGAATCCGCCGCCGGCGTGTCCATTGGTTCCGCCTACGTCGGCGTGGCCGGCATGCACATCAAAGGAGTGAATTCCCGGGGGGCTATCACGCTGGGGAAATCCCCCACCGCGCCGCGCGAAGTGGAACGCGATGACATGCGGCGAGTCATTCAGACGGCCCAGGGCATCTCCCTGCCGGAGGATCGCCAGTTTCTGGAAGTGCTTCCGCAAAAATTCCTGCTGGATGCCCAGGACGGCATCCGTGACCCGGTGGGGATGGTAGGGTCGCGCCTGGAAGTGAATGTCCACCTGGTGACGGCGTCCGCTTCCGCTTCTCAGAACGTGGTAACCGCGGTAAACCACGCGGGAGTGGAAGTGCAGGACACGGTCTTCGAGCCACTCGCCTCCGGGGAAGCATGCCTCACTGCCGATGAGCGTGAACTGGGTGTGGCGCTGGTGGACATCGGGGGTGGCACCACGGACCTGATTGTTTATCACGGGGGCGTAGTGCAGCACAGCGCGGTCATTCCCGTAGGCGGCGAGCACTTCACCAACGATATTGCCGTGGGGCTGCGGACACCCATCCCGGAAGCGGAGAAGATGAAAAAGGCGTGGGGCGAGCGTGAGCCCTCCAAGCCCGCCGACGCTTTGGTGGAGGTTCCGGGCGTGGGAGAGAGGCCTTCCCGAGTGGTGAGTTACGCCATGCTGAGTGAGATCATTGAGCCGCGCGCGGTGGAACTTCTGGAGTTGATTCGCGCGGAAATGGCCCGCTCGGGCTGCGAAAAGCAGTTGGGCGCGGGAGTGGTCCTGACCGGCGGGGGAGCCAAGCTCGGCGGTTTGGTGACCCTGGCGGAAACGGCTTTTGGCATGCCCGTGCGGGTGGCCATCCCCACCGGATTGGAGACGATGGGAGAAACGCTCTCTGACCCGGCGTTCGCCACCGTGGTAGGGCTGGTGATTCACGCCTATCGCCTGCGGCTAATGCGCGATGCCAAGGAACCCACGGGACTATGGGAAAGGATTTGGAATAGGTTGAGCCACTGAAGGGATTGACGATTGTCGATTGATGATTGACGATTGAGGATTGAGGATTGCCGATGGTCGATTGTCGAATGAGGATTGAGGATCGAGCGGAGGAGAGCTTTCAGTCCTCAGTTTGCAACAAGCGCTTTCGCTGACTATCGATGACTGATCGCTGACGACTGGCAATCGTCAATCGACAATGGGAAATCGTCAATCGGCAAGGGAAGGGGTGGGCCATCATGGGAAGTGGAACCGGTATGGAGGACCTTCGTGTGGATTTCTCCGATGAACTTCGCGACGGCGCCAAGATTAAGGTGATCGGCGTGGGGGGAGGCGGGGGCAATGCGGTCAATCGCATGATCGCCGCCGACGTCAGAGGCGTGGATTTTCTAGTGGCCAACACTGACGCCCAGGCGCTGCAGTCTTCCCAGGCCCCCTTGAAGATTCAACTGGGCGTGAAGTTGACCAAGGGATTGGGCTCGGGAGGCAACCCGGAAATCGGAAGGCGGGCGGCTCTCGAGGACACGGAGAAAATCATCGAGGCCCTGGAAGGCGCGGACATGGTGTTTGTCACCACCGGCCTGGGTGGGGGGACGGGCACCGGGGGGGCTCCCATCGTCGCCAGCTTGGCGCGCGAGCTGGGGGCGCTCACTGTGGCGGTGGTTACCAAGCCCTTCGCCTTTGAAGGCAAGCGCCGCATGATGCAGGCGGAGCAGGGTCTGGCGGAGCTGAGTCAGGGCGTGGATACGGTTATCTGTATTCCCAACGAGCGGCTGATGCAGTTTGTAGATAAAGGGACGAGCTTTTTCGAAGCGTTTCGCATTGCCGATGATATTCTGCGGCAGGGGGTGCAGGGGATTTCCGATATCATCACCATCACGGGGATTATCAACCGGGACTTTGCGGACATCAAAGCCATTATGGAAGGCATGGGTTACGCCGTGATGGGAACCGCCGTGGCCAGCGGAGAAAACCGCGCCGTGGAGGCAACAAATCGCGCCATGGCCAGCCCTCTGCTCGAGGACGCGAGCATCAACGGAGCCCATGGCATTTTGCTGAACATTACCGGCTCAAACAAGCTTACACTGTATGAGGTGCACGAGGCTTCCACCATCGTGCAGAAGGCCGCCGCGGACAATGCCAACATCATCTTTGGCGCTGTCCATGATGAGTCGATGGGAGACGCCGTCAAGGTTACCGTGATCGCCACCGGGATTAAATCCGAGAGGATGGGAATCAAACCGCTCCCCACGCTTTCCCCGGCGCTGCGTACTGCGCAACAGAGCGTTAAGAACATGATGGCCAGGAAAGAGAAAATGCCGGTGGAAGTTCCACCTCCCAATGTCACTACGGACCAGGAGAACGATCTGGAGGTTCCGACCTTTCTCCGCCGCCGTAAAGGTGAGCAGAAATAGCGGGAGTGGACTGGGGAGGGGCGGGCGAATACCCTGCCCGGGGGGACGGCGAGCATGGGCCGTGCAATACCCCTTGCCTTTCGCAGTCAATTCACGGTATTTATCGAAATCCTGGCTTTCGAGACCCAGCCGGCGGAAAACCCCATGGCTGGCGAACATCATCTGAGGAAGAGGCGCGGGTCTGGGTTGATGACCACCGGGTAGGAGTGGGATCCCCAGGGTACCGAGGCCGAATGCCATTCCCAGACGTAAACTGAAGGAGACTCTTGAAACGGACGCCCCAAAGTAGGTTGGCCATGACTATAGGCGTGGTATTGGCCGCCGGATTCTTGACAAGCTGCTCTTCCTCCTCGATATCCACCAAACCCAACCCAGGCACTGGGACCTTAATCACCATTGTACAAGACGTGCCGATCTGCAATGCGATTACTGCCAGTGTCGTTCTCTCGACCATGAGCTTCACTCCGGTCGAGGGTGGAGGGCCCGTGGGGTATATTGCCGTCACGCCTTCCTTCGCTCCGGATATCCGGATGAACCTGCAACAACTTCGCGATTTCAGCACGATCATGTATGAGTTTCCCGTTCGGGCGGGAACCTACAACCAGGCGAATCTTAATTTTGAGATTACCTCGCTTATGGGTTATGACCCGACCCTAAGCCCGCCCGTGCACAACTTCACCTCGACCCTTACGCCCCCCAAGCCCATTATCACGCTCAATCCTCCTTTGACGATCACCGCCAACCAAACCAATGTCGTGGTCATGGATTTTAATGTCCTGAGCATGCTCCAGACGAACTCTTCCGGCAACCTTACCGGCCAGATGACACCGGTGATTAACTTCACGCAGTTGCAAGCGACCAGCCCGACGGGAGCCATCAATCCCAATGGTTTTACCGAACTGGACGACCTGTGGGGATTTGTAAGGAGCGTATCGACTACCAATAAAACATCGAATCCCACTTACACAGGGAGCTTTGAGATGCAGCTCCTTTCGCCGTCCGTGTCAGGCGCCCCACAGGTGCCGGTGAATCTGACGGCAACCACCAACAATTACGGTTATGCGGACCTTGGCCACCTCCTCCCTGATAGTTATGTGGAAGTCGATGCCATTGTGGACGCCCAGGGAAACTTGGCGGCAAAGACGGTGGAGGTCCAGGCAGTTGAGGACCCTTTCCCAACTCGATCGGGAGTGACCCCCAGCACGGCTCTGATCGGTCCTATTGTTTCCATTAGGACGGATTCGGCCGGGAATCCTGCGCAACTGAATTTATGGGTGCGTGACGCCGAACCCGATGATACTTCCACGCTGATCATGGATGCTATTTATCAAGTCGACCTTACTGCCAACCCTACCTATCAGGCCTCGGTTATGGGACCGAACTTTGCCAATCTTTCATTTGGGCCACAGAATTTGGCTGTCGGTCAGGAACTCGTCGTGCACGGGGCTTACACCAAACCCCCTGCGAGCACATCGTTGCCCTTCCTTGTCGAGCCCACGGAGATTTATCTGAAATTGCAATCGATGCAGGGGACGATGAATTCCATGTTGCAAATCGGGTCGGACGACGAAACCGGCGTCTTTACTCTCACTCCCTGCTGCACGCTTTTGAACGGAACCCCCATCTATGTCGTCACCAATAATCAGACGACGTTCACTAATGTGACGGGATTGGCTGCCCTGACTTCCGTGAACACCCTGCTGATCAGGGGCATGCCCTACTACGAACCCCAGGCGGTTACCATCAACGGGGTTACCATTCCGGCCGGCACGCTGGTAGTTCAAGCCAAGCAGGTTCACGTGCTTCAGTAGGTTTCTGCGCGCTCTTACAACGCCGGCAGACTTTGCGCCCTCGACTTCCTCTCGCCCGGAAGCCTGGTAAACATCAGGTCATCACCCGTGAGCATCTTGGTTAGCAGGATGATTTGCCCGGCGTGATGGGAAAAGTGTTCGGCCACGTGGAAGACGGCCTCGTTTCCGGTCACGCGAAATTTCTGGATGGCGTGAACGCGCGCTAAATCTCCGGGCGAAAGTCTGCCCAGGACGCGGCAGGCTTCCTCGACCGTCTTACGCAGGCGGCTCACCAATAGGCGCCGGGGCAGGGGACCACGTTCAGAGAACTCCCGGTCACGCTGGCGAACGTCCGGCGCGCCTCCCAAGCCGGAAATTATCCACTGACGTACATTGCCCGTGAGGTGTAACACCAGATTCCCCACGCTGTTGGAAGCCGCATTGGGCCGCCACCAGATCTGTTCGGGCGAAAGCTGCTGAAGGCAATTTGCGATGCGCGGCAGATAAACCTGCCCCAACACGTGCGTTGCCTGGGCGATGAGGGGATCGGTAACCCGGGTTTTGGCCATAACGAATCTCCGCTTCTCCGGCGGCGTTTGCGCCGCTGTAACCCTGAGATTATACTTCTCTCGCCAGGCTGGCGATGATGATCTCTCTCAAGGAACTGATGACGAACTGCAAGCATTGGCTCCTGAGTGAGAAGGGCTTTGCGCTGGTCATGATCGTCCTGGGAGCCTTCTTCTTTGCCGCCGGTATCCACCGCTTTTGGGTCCGTCCCGAGCATTTCGGCGTGACGAGTTTTCTGGGATGTGTGACGGGAGCCTTTGGCGCGTTCTTCCTATTGCTGGTGACCGACTACCTTTTTCACCACGCGCGCTTGGTGTTTATCCCCTGGGTTATCTTCCTCATCTACTTCGCCCTCATCCAACCGCACTTCGGGGTGGGACTGGGCCTTGCCTTGTGGTACATGCTCGCATCGCAACTGCGGAGCTAGGAATCGGAAGATCGGGTCATTAGGCCATTTTAGATTTTCGATTTGCGATTTTCGGGCGCGGCCCCTTCCTGCCCTTTCATTGTGGTTATCCCGCTACTGCCCAAGATTAGCCACCAATAGTGGTTTAATCAGCTTGTAAGACGTTTATTTTCATTGATATAGCCTGGAAATCACGTTCTTGGTTCTGGTTTGTTCTGTATTGTTTTCATATACTTAGCCGCCCAATTCTAATCCCAGGCTGAAAGTCCGCCGATTTTTATCGCGGGCGACCGTTCGGCCTCGGGGGCAGCTTGGAGTAAGGCCTTCCGGAGGTCGCAGGCCCCACGGAACGGCATCTGCGCCAGCCTGCCGTGTTGAGCACGCATCACCTTGCTTGAAGTTCCCCTCCCACATTAAGACGCAGAACTGCGCTCGCTCCGCGCCAACCTGCGGGTCGGCCGACAGAGCGAGGCCTACTAAGTGCTGCATTATTGAGTAACGACTACCCCCTCATCCCATTGGGGGAGAGGCTCGCCGCCAGCGCCTTCATCAGCCGGGGCGAGATGGGGGGCACCACGTTTTGCTTGTTGTCGTGGTGAGGGGGGGCGTCCGTCAAAGTATTGTGCACCACACAGTAGGTCATGGAAACATATGACTGTTATCAATAAATCTTATGATAAATGACAAATAGTCCATTTCCGGAGATTCATTGAATGTGCAACCGTTTGTCCTCAATCCGCAACCTTTTTCCTCTGAAACTCCCTTCCGTCACGAACCACGTATGTAACCACAACAAAGATCAAGAGTTGCGTTTGTGGATTACTTGGAATCGGAAATGCCTGCAAGGGGGTGAAGTGGCTTCAAAAAAGATCTTCTGAAAAGGGAAATACTGCTTGGTGCGCTAAAGCAGATTCTCGCACAGAAGTGAATCCAAACTGAGGAGACAGATCATGAGAATGATCGGAAGGGCCGCACTTGTGTTGTGCTTCCTGATGCTCAGCGGCCTATCGTATGCTCAAACCGTCGGCGTTTTTAACGGCGGCAACTGCTATCCGTTCATGTGCAACGATAGCGGAGCCAGCACCGGACAGTCGATTGATTACCAGCAGGTTTTCGCACCGTCGGCTTTTTCGGGTACCACGACTATCAATTCCATAACGTGGAATTATGCCGACATTGGTTCCGGCTTTAGTGATGAGGCAATCGGCGGCACCTATAACCTTTACTTGGGCTACTCCACCAACCCGGTGGGCAGCCAGTCCACGACCCTCGCCAACAACGTGTTCGGGTCGGAAACCTGGCTGGGCACCCTAACCATACCCGCAGGGGGCGAGAGTGACGACCCCACTCTCACATTTAACCTGACTACCCCCTTCGTCTATAACCCAACCATCGACCCTTTGCTGCTGGAAGTTGTGGTCACCAACCAGGACAATGTGCCTAACGGCTATCAATTCGGCAGCGGCCAATATAACGGCTACAACCAGGCCGACTATGGTAGTGATGTGACCAATCGCGCCTATTGTGTCTCCGGAACTGGCACCAATTCTGGTTGCTACAACGCAGACACGTTTTCGGCGCCCTATTATGGCGGCAACGCCAACGCTGGGCTTGTGACCACTTTCAATTCGGCACCCGAGCCTGCCACTTTTGTTCTCTTGGGCTCGGGCCTGTTCGGTTTGATGGGTCTGCGGCGCAAGCGGATGGCGTAATTCTGTTCACTCGCGAAGGATTCCTACGAGCCGGGAGCCCGACTTCCGGCTCTTCCTTCGCACCTGCCTATTTGCACATTGCTCCATCATTCAAACAAGTGTAGAGCGGACCTGCACGGGAGGTTCGCGGGTTTCTGATGTTAAGGGGGGACGATCTTCAAATCTGCAACTCGGCCCGCGCGACCCAGCTTTTCACAACTCAACTTTTGCGCGTCCGGGGCGCTGCTGGGCCCGGATTTCCTCCCGCACATGGTTCTTCCATTCGGCATTTTCCCAGTAGGTGAGCCACAAATAGAAGGTGGCGTAGCTTCGCCAGCCTTGCCATGCCCGAGCCATTTTCTGCACGCGCTCGGCGGTTGGCCGTTTGCGCAATCCGTAGAAATACTGGATGACCTTCTGCAACCCCACATCCGCGGCAGGCAGGCAATCCCTATGACCCAGCGCGCGCAGCCCCACATACTGCGCCGTCCAGTGCCCCACGCCTTTCAGCTCCAGAAGTTTCGCGTGCGCCAATGCCGGCTCAAGCTGCCGAAGATTCTCGAGGTCGAGTGTGCCGTCAAGCGCCAGGCGCGAAATGGTGATGATGTGGCGCGCCTTGGGGCCGGACACCTGAAGGCGCAGCAATTCCCGCGGGGTGGTGATGGCGAGGGCGGCGGGCTCGGGAAACGCGCAGTAATGCCGGCCTTCGAAATCCACCGAGCGCCCGTACGTATCGATCAGCGCTTTTTTCACCTTGTGCGCGAACGACAGGTTCACCTGCTGCTCGATGATGGCGGAAATGAGAATTTCAAAGACGCTGGGGGCTTGCGGAACCCTCATGCCGCGGAAGTGGACGATGAGTTGGCGAAGCACGGGGTCAGCCTCGGCAAGCGCATAGAAGGGCTGAAGGTCAAGGTGAGTGGCGAATTGGCGCGCCACCTCACGGGCAACGGCCCCCTGCGAGTGGCCATCGTCCCGCCCGGCCAGAATCCGGAGGTGCAAAGAAGGCTTGGCGGCGGCGCCTTCCTCGCGCACGCCGTAGAGAATCAGCCGCTCACCGAGTTCCAGCACGCGGCGGTATTCGCCCTCCACAAAGTAATCCAACAGGGGAGCGAACTGCCGCCCGTTGAGCAAAGCCGGCGGGCTCAGGATGAACCGCAGGGTTTGACCAAAGTTGAAGGGCTCGCGTGGTTGAATAATCATAATAACGAGTTCGGCATTAATCTGTATACCCGGGCCAAGGCTGGGCTCTCTCCCTATTGAGTACTGCAAATTAGAGTGACAAGACCCCCTCACCCCCAACCCCCCTCCCCCAAGGGGGCGAGGGGAGCGTTGATTGATTTGATCGTGCTGCCAACTCCCCTCGCCCCCTTGGGGGAGAGGGGTTGCGGGTGAGGGGGTTCATCCGTCACCATACTAAGCAGAAGTTAGTAGTACTTACTTGATTTAATAAGCGCCGTTATTCCTGCACCTCGCCCTTCCATCCGCAGAGAAATAGAATCCCTAACTTCTGCGCCTGAGTTCTAGGTCGGGTCAGGTTGCGCCACCGACCCGATGGGCACTTTCGGCCCGGCGAATTTTGGTTGCCGCCGGAAAAGGAAAACATCCAGAACCGCGTCCACTCTGGCCAACTCTTCCCGGCAACGGGTATCAAAGCTGTCGTAGGTGTCAACCTCGCGGGCGTTGAAGCCGATGGCGTCCACGCCGCGGTGGCGGGCAATGAAAATGGCGCGGCGATTGTGAAATTCCTGCGAGATGATGGTAATTTCGCTTTGGCCGAAAATGTCGCGAGCGCGCACGACGGAATCCAGAGTCCGAAAGCCGGCATAATCACAGTAGATTTTCTCGCGCGGCACTCCCAATTCCGCGAGGCTGTCTTTCATGTCTTTGGCCTCATCGTACGTGCGAATATGATTGTCCCCGCTCACCAGCAAGTAGTCGACCTTGCCGGCATGGTAGAGTTCCACGGCGGCCGCAATGCGATTGCTGAAAAAGGGATTGGGCCATCCGCCGGGAAAGGTTTTCACGCAACCCAGCAACAGCCCGACGCGGCGGTGAGGAATCAAATGGACATCGGAATAGGTTCTGCCACGCGCCGCCCGGTTGATCAACACCCTGGCCCCCATGATCGACAACAGACAAAGCGCGGCTGCTGCAAACAATAACTTGATGGCGCGTCGCTTCATGTGATCTCGCGGCCCTCCCTGCGTTCATTCCATTTTGCCCTGAGGCGGCATGGCGCGCAAGGACTGGAATTCGGGTAGAATTGTTGCTATGAGCACGCGCACTATTGCGATCATTGGTGGCGGACCGGCGGGGGCCACGGCGGCGGAGAAGTTGGCGGAGGGCTGGCGGCGCGGCGCGGGCAGCGGCGGGCATCGCGTGCTTGTTTTCGAGGAAAAGATCGGCTGGGAAAAACCCTGTGGAGGCGGGCTCACGCACAAGGCTTTGCGGCGTTATCCCTACATGGCGCAGGCGGCCGGTGGCGGGAATTTGCTGCGCGACGCGGAGTTTGCCGCCCCCTCGGGCGCGGCGATCAGCTTTCATCTGCGCATGCCGGTGGCGATTTACTCCCGCGCCACGCTGAACCAGATGCTCCTCGGGCGCGCCCAGGAGGCGGGTGCGGAAATTGTGGCCGACAGGATTCTGCGGATCGAGCGCCGGGACTCCGGCTGGGAAATTGCCGGCCGCGGAAAGACTTATCGCGCCGATTTTGTGGTGTTGGCGGCGGGCGCGCGCACGCGGCTGCGGCGGACGCTCGCGGAAGATTTCCCCCCGCGCGATTTCATGTTGACCTTGGGCTATTACCTGCCGGTTTCGTGCGATTGCCTGCGCGTGCAGTTTTACGAGAAGTTTGAGGGCTATGCCTGGGCATTTCCGCGCCCCGACCATGTTTCCGTGGGTATTGGTGGAAAGGCGGCCATGGCCGCGCTACGCGAACGGCTGAGCGTCTTCATGCGGAAGTTTGGCTATGCTCCCGACCCGCAGCGAATCTTCAGCCACTTGCTGCCCTCTCTATCCGTCGAAAGCTGGGGAAGCCTGCGACTGGCGGGGCAGGGCTGGGGCTTGGTGGGAGACGCCGCGGGCCTGGTGGACCCTGTCACCGGCGAAGGGATTTACTACGCCATGCGTTCCGGCGAACTGCTGGCCGAGGCGCTGCTGGAGGGCTGCCCCCAGATTTACCCGGAGCGCGTGCGCGAGGATTTCGGTCGAGCCCTGGCGCTGGCGGCGCGCCTGGCCAGGATGTTCTATCGCGGTGAGTTTCTCGGTGACGGGGTTACCACTCGCATGATAGAGTTCGGGACGCACAGCCGTAAGTTTCTCGCGGCGATGCAGGATTTTATTGAGGGCTCGCAGTCTTACCTGGGGCTCATTGCGCACCTCCCCGTGGACTTGCTCCGTGCGCTGCTGGAAACAGGCTGGGGGCGGCTGCGCGAAATCTTTGCCCTGCCGCAGGAGTGAGCGCGTGGAAGGTGCGATACGCGTGTGGGTGAGGGCTCGCGGCCCTGCCGTATAATCAATCATGGAGCCGCCGCTCGAACCAGGAACTAAAATCATGCCCACCAGATCCCAAACGCTTTTTGCCAAGGCTTGCAAGCTGATGCCGGGCGGAGTCAATTCGCCCGTGCGCGCCTTCCGGGCGGTGGGCGGCAACCCTATTTTCATGGCCAGCGGCAAAGGCGCGTTGATGACCGACGTCGATGGCAAAAGTTACCTCGACTACGTCCTTTCCTGGGGGCCTCTGATTCTCGGCCATGCCCACCCGGAGGTGGTGGAAGCCCTGGCGAAAGCGGCGGAAGCGGGGACCAGTTTCGGCGCCTGCACTCCCGGGGAAGTGGAGTTGGCGGAGCGCATTGTGGAGGCTTACCCTTCCATCGAGCGCGTGCGGCTGGTGAATTCCGGCACGGAGGCGACGCTTTCGGCGCTGCGCGTGGCGCGCGCGGCCACCGGGCGCGACAAGATTTTGAAATTCGCCGGCTGTTATCACGGCCACGGAGACAGCCTGTTGGTGAAGGCCGGTTCGGGAGTGGCCACCCTGGGATTGCCCGATAGTCCCGGCGTGCCCCGCGCCCTCGCCGCGCTCACCGTGACGGCGCCTTTCAATGATACGGCGGCGCTGGAGGAAGCCTTCCGTGTGCACCACCAGGAACTGGCGGCGGCGATTGTGGAACCGGTGGTGGGCAATATGGGATGCGTGCCGCCCCACCCCGGCTTCCTGGAAAAGCTGCGGGCCTTGACCCACGAACAGGGAACGGTCCTGATTTTCGACGAGGTGATGACGGGTTTTCGCGTTGCCTATGGCGGCGCACAGCAACTCTATAATATTGATCCTGATATGACCACACTCGGTAAAATCATTGGCGGGGGCTTGCCCGTGGGAGCGTACGGCGGCAAGGCGCGCTTGATGGATCTGGTGGCCCCGGCAGGACCGGTTTATCAGGCCGGAACACTTTCGGGAAATCCCCTGGCCACGGCGGCAGGGCTGAAAACGCTCGAGATTCTGCGCCGCCCCGGGCTCTATGAACGGCTGGATACGCTGACGGGCAATCTCACCAATGGACTGACCCTGGAAGCGGCGCGGCAAGGCGTGGGTTTGACGGTTAACCGCGTGGGCTCAATGTTCACCGCTTTCTTTACTCCTGAGCCGGTAAGCGATTACGCCAGCGCTAAGAAATCCGACACGGCGGCGTATGGACTGTTCTTCCGCACCCTCCTGGAGGCGGGCGTCTATTTTCCCCCCTCGCAGTTTGAGGCGGCATTTGTCTCGACTTCCCACAGCCAAGGCGATTTGGCGGCCACTTTGCAAGCTGCGAGTTTTGGATTCTCGGGACTGCGGCCATAGAAGAGCAGTAAGCAGTAGGCACTAGGCAGTAAGCAGAAAGCGCTATTACAGCTTGTGCACGCGTGCGAAGCTTTGAATGGGACAGGGTAGCGAGTCCGATATATTGAGACTTGTAGCGCCAACCGGTGTCTGTCCGCACGCAATCAGGAGGGCGGCACGTGCCCGGCTAAAGCCGGGCGCTGCAACTGCCTAGTGCCTACAGCTTAGTGCCTACGGCACTTCTGGGGGGCCCAAAATGCTGGAGGGGGGAGTTGAACCCCCATGCCGGGTGACCGGCGGCAGATTTTGAGTCTGCTGCGTCTGCCAATTCCGCCACTCCAGCGCAATCGGGAATATCAATTTAACACGCGCCGCCATTTCCCTCAACCCTGTTGTTGCGGTTTTCCCACGGCGGGCGAAAAAGAATGCCATCTTCACCGCCGAGGCGCTGAGGCGCGGAGACGGGCGGAAGAAACAGGTGTCAGGGGTCATTAGCGCCCTAGCACCTGAAACCTGAAGCCTGCCACCTGAAACCTGATACCTGTCACCTGAAACCTGTTTTTCTCTGCGCCTCCGTGCCTCCGCGGTGGAGCCTCCAGATTCCGATTCCCAACCTTGACAAGCCGGTGTATACTCGTCAGCAAAAGCGGGGTTCCAGCGAGGAACCCCGGAACAGTTAGAAGCCCCTCATGGTACTTAGGTACTATTGTGCAGAAACGCAGTCCGCCCCATAATGCAGTGCCGGAGTTTGTGGGGCGGTAGATTCGCCAGTGTTGCCCAGTCCGCCCTCAAGCGACAAACGCAGGGTGAATCGCGGGCGGGCCGCAGGGTCGAAAGTTTGCAGGGAGGGCGCCCCATCGTGAAGGAACACGCAAATTCAGGTTTCACGCTACTGGAAGCCGTGATGGTCATGGCGATTACGCTGATTATGGCAGGGATTGCCATCCCCATCTTCAAGCAAGCCATGTACAACTACAACTTGAACGCCACCGTCTCGGCGGCGAGCGGGGCCATTTCGTCGGCGCGCTTCCAGGCCATCATGAGTGGGTATCCGTTTGAACTCACCTTCACCCCCGCGACCTTAAACTCTCAGGTTTATTGCGAGCCCACCGGCGCGTCGTCTTTCACGGTGAATTGCCTGCTGAAGGGCTCGAATATGGTTGCCGTGCCGGCGGTTCCCTTACCGAACGCCGGGCAGGTGGGCATGAAAATCCTGACCGGTTGCACGAACCTGATGTCGGATCCCACCAACACCAGCGGCTGCGTGGTCAATACCAGCACCACCGTTACCTATGAGTTCTTTTCCAATGGAACCGTCACTTCGACCCCAAATTCATTGCCGGCATTGGCGTATTTACAATTCAAGAATACGGTTAACTGCACCATAATTACGGTAACAGGAGTGGGGAATGTGCAAACGGCAGCGGAAGTTGACAAAAACTGCCTCTAGGCCCCGGGTGGAGCCGGACGGGTTCACGCTGCTCGAAGTGCTGGTGGCGATTACCATTCTTGCCATCGGCCTGATGGGCATGGCTCTGCTGATGACCAATACTTACAAGTTTTCCATGCGCTCCCGCTATATGGCGGAGGCGGCCCAGCTTTGCACAGAAAAACTTGAGGACCTGGGCCGCTTCCCCCAAAACGATGAACATGTCACGGTTAATGCCACGGACACCACCGGCTGTCCCATCACGGGCGGGAGCTGCGAGGGCAGCCTCAGCAGCGATGTCGGCCCCGTGAACATCACCACGGCGGGGGCCACAATCCCCGTATATTACTATGATGCTGTTTACATCTCGATGACCAACGGGTCGGGCGGCAACGGTACGATTGCCAACGGCTCGTTCCAGGAAACCTACGAAGATCCAAATAGTAGCTCCACCACCTGCGGCAACAATGATCTGTACGTGACCTTAACCTTCTCTCCGCAAGGGACGACGCCCGCTGCGCAGTGTTCGGCATCGGCCCCTACCACCGGGGAGACATTTGAACGGCGCTGGATAATTGAGCAAGATCAACCGGTGGTGGGAGTCCGGCGGATCACGGTCAGGGTGATCTTGGAGTACACCGCAATCCTTGGGCTTGGACAAATCAGTCCTCCCGTTTTCTCTCAAATGAGTATGGTGCGGCAATGACTATGAACTTGCTAGGGCTAAGATCGGAGGGGCACGGGCCCCTTGCCCCCATCTACTGGAATCCTTCCGGTATGAGGTCATGGCCTGGGCCCCGAGGGATGGGGGCAGGCCAGCCACGCCGCGCGGGGGGCTTTTCCCTCCTCGAGCTCATTGTGGCGATGGCGATTTTCCTTATCGTCAGCAGCGCCTCCTTTACCCTCTTCAGCCGGCATGAGACGCTGTTGAGCCAGACGCAGGGAGTTGCGGGATTGAATATCGGTATGCGCAACGCCCTTTCACAGCTTCAGATGGACATTGTCAACGCCGGAAGCGGAATGGTCATAGGAGCCAACGTTCCCGCTTGGCCGGTGGGGATTTCCATTTACAATAGTAATGCCTCCGGGACGGCTTGCACTCCGACCATCTCCACGAATCAATCGCGTACCCCCCCCCAGTATCAATCGCAGTGTTTTGACTCATTGACCGTGGTCATGGTGGACCCCAACACGCCTGCTGTGCATCCCCTCACCAGTACGGGGGGGGGAGTTAATACCTGTGGTAGCACCACCCCCCCCTGTACGGCGACGGTTACGGTTTACGGTCAACCTACGACCGGCTATACCTCGGCTGGGATTTATGCCAATTTTCAGGCTGGCGACCAGGTGCTATTTGTGCAGGCCAACCCCACCGGGGTGGAGTACCTCTACACCACCGCCGTCCTTACCGCGGCGGGGAGCAACTACACGACAGCGGGCCCCGTGGTCAACACCGTCAAACTGACCTTTACTGCGACATTGGGACCCTCGGTGAATTACCCAAACGGAGGCAACAACAGCACCGGCTCCAATCCACCCTACGGCCCCAATGATCCGATCGGGATAACCACCAACGCCCCCGCCAATGAGCTGAGCAGCACGTTTGCTAGCGAGGATTGGCTCGTGCGATTGGTTCCCATCACTTACGCCGTGAATGTTACGAATAATGCTGATGATCCGGAATTAGTGCGCTCACAGTTGGCGGGCAGTGCGGGCAGCCAGACTATGGTCAATAACACGGTGATGGATCAAGTGATCGGCTTCAAAGTGGGGGCGGCACGGCGGCAAAACCTGGTGACCTACACCGTGAATACGTCTGGTACGTCCGTGAATATGGCTAATGCGACCAATTTTGCTAATGGCTTGCTGGCGGGCCAGGTTGTTACTATCAACAATATCGACGGCAGTAATGGCGACTTTACTATTGCGTCGCCGCCCGTAAATGCCAACCACTTTACGCTGACTAGCGATGCCGGGGAGCAGAGCGGCGTGACGCTTACGGGTCCCATCAGCCAAATCTATCCCTATGATTACTCGACCAGCGACTATAACTCTGATTTTGCCAATGTGCAGGCCGTGCGCGTCACCTTGATCGGGCGCACGACCCCCAGCAACGATCCGCTTTACACTTATGAGAACCCCTTTGACCAGGGCTTTTATCAAATCCGCGGCAGTTCCATCATTGTGAACCCGCGAAACTTGACCATGAGAAACTATTGAGGTGCGCTATGAGAGGCCTACAGAATTATGCTAAGCAGTGGAAAGGTAGCATTCCGCGCGCGGCAGCCCAACGCCGGGCGGGAGGAAAAGGGGGCAACCGGGGTATCGCTTTGGTGATCACCCTCTTGTTGTTGTTTCTCATGTCGGTTCTGGGGCTCGCCGCCGTGCTATCCACCAGTTCCGACCTGCTCATCAACGGCTATTACGGCAACTCTCGCGCCTCTTTTTACGCGGCGGATGCGGGGCTGAACATTGCCCGCCAGGCGGCGGAGGCGGAATTGCAGACCCTGGCAACAGCGGCCTCGGCAGGCACCAACGGAGTTTGGAACACCCAATGGAACAATGCCCCCTGCGGCAGTTGGAGCACTACGACCAACCCCACGGTCAGTGCTGAAATTGCTGCCAACCCTACTTATTATCCCATCGCTTCGACTTCGGCTGCCACCGCGCTGAATTCCATTACGGCGTACGAAACCACCACTTACTTAGCCGGCTCCAAGGCGACGAATGCCGGCGCCGCGGCAGGATCCTGGGGGGAGAGTTTCTCGATTCAGAGCAACCCTGCTCCTACTCTGACTCTGACCGGGCTCACGATCAGTTGTGTGCCGAACCTGAATTTCCCCGGCACGTTTCAGTACGTCTACAGCTACACCATAACTTCTATAGGTACGGCGGCGGGTATGGGGAGTGCCACGGTTACGGAAAACGGTTCCCTGACTGTCAACATCACAGCGCCGCCCGGAGTGATTCCGGAGAATTACTCTTTCTCCGGCTTTGGCGCCTACATCGGCAACTTCCCCCCTTGCAGTGGCGGCCTGGTCAGCGGCACGATATCCGGTCCAGTGTTTGCGGACGCCACCACCGGGTGTCCGAATGGTGTGACGAATTGCGGAGAGTGGGATTGGACGGGGGGCAGCTCCTACATTTACACCAACCCGGTCAATCAGACGGGGCCGAAGTTCAGTTCGGGTTCCGGCTCGGGCTGCCCACAGAGCGCCACTATCCCGTTCAAGGGGTCTAATGGCAGCCAAGTCAACCCGACCTTTCAGGCGGGCGCCAACCTGAACCAGGCGTCTATTCCCGTGCCCGCCAACAGTTTCAGCCAACGCTGGGCGGTGCTGGACGGCCTGGGTTGCGGTACCAACGAAGGCGGTGGCACCTGCATTCAAGTGCCACCCGTCTTGCCGCCTGCGCCGACGGCCATGCAAATGTATCAATACAACTTGCAGAACGTTGCCCAAAACAACGCGGCAGCGAAGTCCTATGCCACGACGTCAGGATCGGGAGCCTCAGAAACCTTCACCGCGGCCACGTCGGGAGTCTTCATCCCCTACACTTGCTCCGGTAGCACTTGCTCCCTCACCAATAACACTCCCACCATAGCTGTTAATAGTAGCATTGCGGGTAATGCGAATAATTTAAGTGGCACGGCGGGTGGAATCTGGGTGGAGGGCAGTGCATCGGGGTTGACCACCACCATTACTTTTTCCACGACGAATGGATCCGGCGGCACCACCAATCCCTCGGGGCAGATCATCACCATTGTGCAAACGCCGAAGACCGGCTCGGCTACGACTTATACCATCACCATTGACCCTGTGGCCAATACGACCAAGGTGGTGACGACCGGGGCAACCAGCGCGACTTTGAATCTGGTTGGGGTTCCTCAGAACATTCTCGGCTCAGTCCTCCCTGCTAATATGAGTTCGAGTGCGCCTCCCACCTTCCCGGGTACCAACTCGATACCGGCGGCGACGGTCATCTATGTGGATGGGTCTGTGAGCGTCACCGGCCCCTCTTCCGGCGCGGCCATCCAAGACAACCACATGGTCTCCGTGGTCGCCAACGGGAACATAACGCAAACCGGCAATCTCACCTACGCCGAGGAGCCGGTGACCACCAGCGCGGGCCAGACGGTTACCGGTAGCAGCCCGGCTTGCTGCTCCTCCTCGAGTCCTGTGGACACCCTGATTCCCGGGTACACCAACAACTCGACCATGAACCAGGTCTTGGGTCTCTACACCGCCAACGGACAATTCATATTGAATCCTTCCTCGAACGGCGGCAACCTGGAAACGGATGGCGCCATCGCCGTGATTACCCCCAACCTGACCGGATGCAATTCGAGTGGCGCCGACTGTGGGATTGGGGACATTGCCACCGGCAACTCCGTGGGGACTTGGAAGGTTATTGGCGGGCGGTCCGAAAGCTCGATTAACAGCGTGAGTATCAGCACGGGGAATACTTACTACGACCAACGATTCGCCACCCGCACCAATTTCGCCCCGCCCTTTTTCCCGCAAACTAGCATTGCCGTGCAGGACGTTACCGGCGCCACCACCACGGCAACGGTCATCAACATTACGCAGCAGCGCGTGCAATGGATTAACACTACGGGTGGCCAGTAAGATCGATGACTGCGTGCCCGGCTCCCCTCCAGGGCGGCCGGGCGCGCCCCCCCGCCCTTTCTCCCCAGTGTGAGAAGATCCCGTTGCCGCGGCGCTTAGATCTGGCGCGGAGCGGGCCTATTCTGAGGGTCCGCGCTCTACCGCTTCCCCACATTCCACCTGCGACCTGCCACCTTCGTTTTGATATACTGCCTGTGTGCCCTACCGGACCCAGGTCTTAAAACGATGAAACGCCGGCCCAAGCTTGTGTTGGCGGGACTCCTGCTCGCGGCCTTTGCCCTGGGGATGGGCGTGGGCTCGCGATTTGGGCAGAGGCCGGTCATTTACAGGGATATACCCGTGCCCATGCCGTCCGCCGCCGCGCCGGAGCCTGCTGCGCCCGCTGCTTCTGCCGCGCCCACTGAAGGCAGCCCGCCTGCTTGTGTGGATATTCGCAATGCCGGGTCCCTGGTGGGCAAGAACGGTTGCGTTGCCGGGATGGTCCTGCGAGTTTACACCTCTCGCAGCGGGAACACTTTTCTGGACTTCTGTCAGAACTATCGCACCTGCCCCTTTACCAGTGTCATTTTTGCTTCCAATATGAGCAAGTTTGGCGACCTGGGATCTCTTCAGGGGAAGCGGGTGGAAATTCGAGGCGAAGTTGTCACCTATCAGGGCCACGCGGAGATTGTTGTCCGCGCGCCGGAACAGGTCAAAGGACCGTAAGCAGTAGACTGCAGGAAATCATTAGTCCGTCGGTTGGGGGACACGCACTCCCAAGCTTCGCTCCGTGAGCCAGGGGGGAAGGGTTTTTTCGCAACCGCGCAAGCCCTGCCGCACCGTATGCGCGTCCAAAGGTAGTGAAAATGTTGACTAGCCAGTGGGCAGAAGGCGAATCGTCACCCAAAGCTTCCTCCTACTGCCGCCTGCTTTCTGCCCGCTGCCTACTGCGTATCCCTACGCGCCGGGACTTACAAAAGGCGCTCGCTGCCTACTGCTTATCCCGACGCGTCGGGACTCGCAAAAGGCGCTCGCTGCCTTCCGCCTACTGCCTACTCCTAACGGCCCTCTGCCTACTGCCCTCTGCTTACTGCCAACTGCCTACTGCCGTTTCCCCTCAGGTCTCAAAAGAAGCGGCCGACCTCATCCTGCAAGGGTTCGATCGGTTGTCCCGGAACGACGCGGCGGGGGCGGAGAAGATCTTCCGGCAGGCCATTGATGTGCAACCGGAAGTGGAGCCTGCGCACCGCGGCTTGGGCTTGGCGCTGCGCGAGGAAGGCCGCCTGCCGGAGGCCTTTCGTGAATTGCAAACCGCCACGCAACTCGATCCCGCTGACTCCGATGCGCATTACACCCTGGGCTCGGTGGCATGGGCGCTGAGCGATTCCACCAATGCACCTGTGGCCAGGCACGGAGGGCTGACGGCCGCGGATTATCAGAACCTGGCGGGCGCGGAATTCTCCAAGGCCCTGGCCCTTAGCCCCAAGGACCCCATGCTGCGAATCAACCTGGCGGTCCTCTATCTTGATTCCGGTCGGGCGCACGACGCGGTGCTCCAGGCGGAAGAAGCGGTGCACATCGCGCCGGCCAACGCCATGGCCCACGTCGTTCTGGGACGCGCCTATTTTGCCGGCGGGGAAGAGGAGAAAGCGGCGACGGAATATGAGGCGGCGGCCAAGCTCGATCCCCAAAACGGCGAGGCCTATTTTGCCTTGGGCCAAATGCGCATGTTCCAACGCCGCACGGCACAGGCGGAAGAAGCGTTGCGACACGCCATCCAACTTTCACCCCACCTGGGACCCGCCTATGCGGCGCTGGCGCAGATTCTCACGACGGAAAACAAGAATTCGGAGGCGCGCGGGCTGCTGGAAAAAGCCGTGAGCCTGAATTCCCAGGATTGGCAGAGCCAGTACGAGCTGGCGGTGCTGCTGAATCAAGCCGGAGAGACGGCGCGCGCCACGGAACTGCTGAACAAGGTTCTGGAAGTCAACCCGGACTTCCCCGGGGCTCGCGAACAGTTGGCCGACGGGCTTCTGCGCCGGGGCGACATCACGGGCGCCACCACCCTGGCGGGAAAAATGATTGCCCAGGACCCCCAGGGTCCGGAGGGCCATCGCGTCATGGCCTTGGCGCTTTGGAAGCAGCGCGATTACGATGGCTCGCTCGCCGAATGCGCCATGGCCCTCAACACCGATCCCAATTCCAGCGCCATGATGGCGCTTCAGTCCATCGCCCTTTGGCAGGCCGATCACAAGCGGGACGCGCAGAAGGCCTTCCGGGATGCCGCCAAGGTTGAACCCAAAGTGGGGACGGCGGATGTCTTCTGCCGCTTGCTGCTTTGCGACGCGCGCGACATCAACATCGTCAGTGAGTTCCTCCATAAGAACCGCTGGCTGCTCGAGCCCCAAACGCAGCCCTAAGCCCAGGCCGAGGAAGGGTATCGCGGACCGGTTTTGTAGGTCCGCGGCTTCTCCAGAATTGCCGATTGTCGATTGTCGATTGAACTTGTCGAGAATCCACAATCGCCAATGAGAAAGCCGCGGACCGGCAAAATAGGTCTGCTACGATCGCCTGGGGACGAGCCGTCTCCCCGGTGGGCGTGGCGGCCGATGTAGGGGGTCGGCTTGCCGTCCCCGCGGTGTGTGTTGCCACCGAACGACAAGGCAGGCCCAACCCCAACTCGGTTCACATTTCGGCGGACCGATAGGGATGCTGTCGTTTTGTCGCAACTCAGAAGTCCTTTAATGTAGCCTCTTTTCAGCTTGACAAGCTACGTAGATACTATATGCTAGGCTAAGATGCCGTCACTTGCCGGCGGGTGGAGGCGGGGTTAAACGGTTCGCAGGAGGCAGGTCGCAGAGAACAAGAGGTAGTAGGCAGCAGAAGGTAGACAGGAATCAGGAATCAGTCAGGATTATGCAAATATGAGCACATTCCGGGAGCAATCGGAGCGAGATTCGCATGTCCCTGTCATCGAGGCCAGGATGTTACTCAAAATAAAGGGTGTTAGGCGTGATTTGGGAAGGTTCTTTGGTCCCACCCGATTTCTCATCACCTTGAATTTAAAGAAGTTGTCAGATTGCGGCGAGAGAGGGGAGCACACATGCATTCTCCTCATACGTTCAAAGCCCGAATGTTGCTGAAAAGAAATGGGCAGGAGAGGAATAACCCAGAACGTTTATCAAAACAAATCACTTATCAACTAATGCCAGGATGTTATTGAAAATGCCGGAGATAGCATTCAAGAACGAGTGACGAGTCTCGAGTGGCCGGAATTATCCGGTCATTGGATTGTGACTTTGCGCTGAGGGATTTTCACCCGCGAGTTCGTGGAAACGAGCCGTTTTCGATTTGAATCTCGCAGGCTCTTTTGGCCATGCTGGGTCGGCTTCATAAGAGGGGCGAGCATTTGGAAACCAGCAGCCCCTGGGAATCCGCCAGTCGGAGATAAACAACCCTTGCCAAGGGTGGCGGCGCTGGCATATTATCAGCCTGCCCCCCAGACGCAGGATGGCCTCGATTTCAGAGCCTCTGTTGGCAGGGTAAGCCTCAGCAAGAGCCTAGTTATGCGACTGGTAATCAAAATTGGAAGCAACATTATAGCCCCCGGTGGCCGCCTTAACCCCTCCCGCGTGCGCGCCCTGGTTGACCAGCTCGATCTCGACCATCACGAGCATGTCATCGTGACCTCGGGCGCCATTGCCTGTGGCGCCTCCGTATTCGGCGGCGAGCACACGCCTTCACGCCTGATCCGCATGCAGGCCGCCGCCGCCATCGGCCAGAGCAAACTGATGCACACGTACGAGCAGTTGTTTTTCGGGAAAAAGGTGGTGGCCCAACTGCTCCTTTCCAGCGACGACTTTTCATCCTCGATTCGTTATCGCAATCTCTGCCACACCGTCGAAGAACTTCTGCGTTTGAAGGTGTTGCCCATCGTCAATGAGAACGACGTGGTCTCGGTGCGCGAACTGGAAGGGGCCTTTGGCGACAATGACGAGCTCAGCGCCCTGCTGGCGGGAGCGATCAAGGCGGATTGGCTGATTCTGCTGACCGATGTGGATGGATTCTACCGGCACAACGGCTCCAGCAATTCCAAGCTCGTGCGCCGCATCAATCGCGTCACCCCCGCTATGGAAGCCGATTGCACGGGAAAGGGAGATTTGGGGCGCGGGGGCATGTGCTCGAAGCTCCGCGCCGCCCGCATTGCCACGGCCGGCGGCACGCACGTCGCCATCGCCAACGGCTGCCAACCCCATGTCATCCCCCTGGTCCTCAAGCACAGCGTGGGCACTTACTTCCCACCCCAGCGACGGAAAGGGAAGGTCCAATGAGCGCTGCTGCCGCAAGCGAATCCGCTTCCACCCAGGAGAGGCTCCAGTCTGCGCGCCGGGCCGCGGCCGAGGTGGGCGGCCTCTCGACCAGCCGGAAAAACGCGATCCTGGCAGCCATGACGGCGGAGATCCATCGCCATGTTGACGAAATATTGGCTGCCAATGCAGTGGACCTGGCGGCGAGCGGCCTCAGCTCCTCCAGTCGCGACCGCCTGCTGCTCACTCCCGAGCGCATCTCCGGCATGGAAGAGGCGCTGGATGCGGTCAGAGCCCTGCCCGATCCGGTGGGGGAAGTCCTGGCGGAGTGGACCCGGCCCAACGGCCTGCGCATCCGCAAGGTGCGGGTGCCCTTGGGTGTGGTCGGCATCATCTATGAATCGCGGCCCAACGTCACGGTGGATGCGGTGGCCTTGTGCCTTAAATCCGGGAACGCCGTCGTGCTGCGCGGTGGACGCGAAGCTGCTTCCACCAATGAGTGCCTGGTCAGGATTCTCCAGGCCACTCCCGGGATGCCGGCAGGCGCCGTGCAGTTGCTGGATTCCCGCTCGCGCCAGTCCGCCGAGGAGTTGATGCGGGCGCGCGGCCTGGTTGATGTGTTGGTGCCTCGCGGGGGAGCGGCGCTGATCAATCGCGTGGTGGAGGAGGCCACGGTGCCGGTGATCGAGACCGGGGCCGGCAACTGCCACGTCTATGTTGACAAAGCCGCCGACCTCGACATGGCCGATCGCATTGTCATCAACGCCAAGACGCAGCGGCCTTCAGTGTGCAACGCGGCGGAGAAGCTGCTCATCCACCGGGATATAGCACAGCAGTACGTGCCCAGAATCGTCGAGAAACTTCTGGCGTGCCACGTGGAAGTTCGGGGAGACGAGCAAACGCGAAAGCTGGCGGCGGGGCAGGGAATTGGCGTGGCGGAAGAATCCGACTGGTACACGGAATACCTGGACCTGCGCATGGCCGTCGCCGTGGTTAACTCGTTGGATGATGCTATATCTCGTATTAATTACTACTCGACACGGCACTCCGATGCCATTGTGACCGCGGATGAAGCGCGCGCCCGGCGGTTCCTCCAGCAGGTGGATTCGGCCGCCGTGTACTGGAATGCCTCCACGCGTTTCACCGACGGCGGCGAATTCGGGCTGGGGGCGGAGATGGGAATCAGCAACCAGAAGCTGCATTGCCGCGGCCCCTTTGGCCTCCCCGAGCTTACCTCCACAAAGTTCCAGGTGTTGGGCACGGGCCAGGTGCGTGGGTGAGGGTTTGCGCAAGGGAGGAACCCCATGCGACTGCTTCTTGTAGCGCTCCTAAGCACCACGATGTTTACCGCTGCGTGCGGTGGGGGAGGAGGGGGATCAGGTACCTCCACTCCCACCGGCCCAATCTCCATCGCTCTCTCCCCAAGCACGGTGACTGCCGGTCAGGATGGAACGCCCACAAGCGTTACGGTCACCGTCACCCGGCCCGCTGGGGACACATCTGCCGTGACTTTGACCGCTACGGTTCCTATAGGCGTGGAATCGCAGATCACGCCCCCCCGGCAACGGCAATACCGGCACGGTGACGTTTACCCCAGTGGTTGCGACGCCTCCCGCCGCCGGCAGTTATACGGTTATGATCGGGGCAAGCGATAGCGCCGGCACCGGCAGCGCCAACCTGACGCTGGTGATCGCCGTCGTAGCCGTGGTTCAACCCACGGTGAACACCAACGTGGGCGAAGGCGGCCTTCTCAGTACTTTCATGTCCACGGCATTTCAACCGGCCGAGTGGGACTCCGCGTTCTTCACCGGCAATCCCGAGCCCGGCACCACCACCACACTGAACAATCTGAACTCACAGCACATTCGTTTGCAGCCGGTTTCGCAGGGCACGCCCGAGTCGTCGCAGAACGTTTGGGATTTCAGCACACTCGATGCGATTCTGGACCCGGTGATCAGCGTGGCGGACAACAGCCCGGAGCTCCAGCTTGCGGTTGGCCCCTCCTGGATGGACGACTCGAACGGCCAGCTTGATCCGGCCAACTACGGGGCTTTTGCTGACTACGCCGCCAACGTGGTGCAATACAACAACACCAGCACCGGGTTTACCGATGCCAACGGTGCGACCCACGTTCACTCGACCACCCCTGTCACGCCGGTCACCTGGTGGGGCATCTTCAACGAGCCCAATATCAATGGCCTCACGGCGTCTCAGTATGTGAGCCTCTATAACACCGTAGTGCCGGTGATGCAGGCGGCGCCATCGACGGTGCCCATCAAGTTTGTGGCGGTGGAGCTTGCCGACTTCTCGGGCCAACCGGAGAGCTACATGCCCACTTTTGTCCAGAGCGTCACCGCGCCGGTCGACGCCGTGGCTACACATTTCTACTCCACTTGCAACCAGTCGGATTCGGACACCACGATTTTCAACACCATTCCCGGTTTTGCTTCCGACGTCAAGTACATCTATTCACAACTGAAGACGAATCCGGCCCTGGTGAACGTGCCGGTGTGGGTGACGGAGAACAACGTCAACGCCGACTACTCGCAATCCAATGGAAACAGTACGTGCAATCCCAGCCAGAAGTTTGTTAGCGATCATCGCGGCACCAGCGCTTTCTTTGCCGCCTGGCGCCCCTATGTTTTCTCCCAGCTCGCGCAGGCTGGCGCTCAGGCGCTTTATCACTGGGATTTCGATGCCGACCAGCAGTTTGGTGAAGTGGACTTCAACACCGGCGACACCTATCTCAGTTACTGGGTGGATTACTGGTTAGAGCGTACCTATCCGGCGTGCGCCTACAGAGTCGCTTCCTGCCCCGGCGCGCCGCAGAGCATCTTGAACCTGGCCTCCACGGAAACGACCACGGTGGAAACCCTGGCCACCAGGAATCCCAACGGCTCCGTGGTGGTGATGATTGCCGACCGTGCGGTGTTGAACCCGGCCACTGATAACAACGGCACGGGCGCGCCCCGCACCGTGATTGTGGACGTCTCCGCGCTCGGCTCCTTCAGCTCCGCGTCGGAGTTAACCCTTGACGCCGGCACGAGTCCCACGCAAGGCCCCACGGCCACGACGGTAACTCCCGCGTCGCGCATGACGATAACGCTGGGCGGATATGGGGTGACGTTCCTTCAGCTCAATCCCTGAGGCAGGAAGGGATAAGGGTGGAGAATATTTATCGTGGGGGGCATTGGCGTCACTCGAGTCCGCCTAGCCGCGCGGAAATAATGCGTCGCAGGATTTCGGCAGTGGGTCAGTTCGCTGCCACAACCAGGCAAACTGACCCACTACCAGGGAGTTCAAACTGCTTGCACAACATCACGCCGGTGTGCTTTTATCCCGGCGGTTACGGCGCGAGAAGGTTGATCAGGCCCGTCCCATTCGGACTGCCCCAGCCCGTAACCAAGTCATAACCGACCTGTGTAGAATACGTGCCGTTGCTGCCGCTGGTGATGTCGTGGAAGGCGGTGGAATAGCTCGACCCCAGGCCAATCGTGTAAAGCATTGGGTTGATGAAGCCGAGAGTCCCCAGGTTGAGGGAGACAGACTGTTGATTGGCCAACGCCACGAAGGCAGCCCACCGAGGCGCGGCAAAGCTGGTTCCGCCCCAACCACCCGCGCAGGTGCCGTCGTAACAGATGTAATTATCCGTGTTGGCTTCGGCGGCAACGTCCGGTGCATTCCGCAGAGTCTTCGATCCTTTGTTGGCCGTGGTGACGACTCCCGCCGCCATCTGGTAGCTGGGAATCGCGATGTTGTCAACGGAGATCCCGCCGCCACTGTCGCTCCAGGCGGTCTCTGATTTCCACGCGCCGCCGGCGCTAGCGGTGGTCAGGTCCGTTCCGCCCACGGAGGTGACATAGGCATCGTCCGCCGGGTAGACATCACTCGACCTCTTGCCATAAGCGCCGCTGTCACCGGAGGCGACAAACAGATTCTGCCCCTGCGCCGCGAACTCTTTGAAGTAGGTATCGTCGCTGGAGGGGTCGGCAGGACTCCAGCCCCACGAGCAGCTCAACGTCTTGGAGATATTATCCGTAGCCATCTTATTGAACATGTCGACGTCGCTGGTATCGGATACGTAGACGCGCACGGAGCTCAGGCCCGGCGCCATGGAGATGGCTTCTTCGATGTCCAGCACCTGCTCGGTATCATCGCAACGACCGGTGCAGCTCAAGCTGGATTTGCCATCCGCCACCACGCCGGTCACGGTGACGGTGTTCGTCTGTTTGACGGTGGTGAAGTATTTGTTGACGTCATTAATGTTGTATCCCGCGAATTCCAGCAGCCCGACGGACTGGCCCGCGCCGGTGAGAGCCGTTCCCCCATAGTAGGCCGCTCTCATGTCACTGCCGAGGAAGTATCCACTGGGCCCGGAGCCGGTGGTGGTGGGTTTCGATTGCGCATTTCTGGTCAGACTGGCGGGATGCGGGATGGAGAAATTATCCAGGCCGGAAATGTGCCACACCGGCACGCCCACCAGATCCGTGGAGGGCTCGCGGTCCAGCGAGAAGAATGTGCGCGCTTCGGTGGGGTGCTGATAAACGCCCATGTTCACCTGGAAAACTCTCTCGATATCCGCCACCGACGCCGTGACATCCACCACCAGGCGATTCGGGGATGTGCCGGTCACGGTGAAGCCGTTCTTTTCTGCGAAACTCACCACCGCGGCGTAATCCTCCTCGGTGGGACCAAACCGCTCCGTGAACTCTTGCACGCTTAGGAACTTATGGAACGAGGGGCTTCGAGGATCGTAGAGTTGCTTCAAAAGATCGTCCAGCTCGGCCTCGTTGCGCAGCGGAAGCGCGATATTAAAGCTCAACGGTTGAGAAGCAGGCAGCCGGTTCAAGAACACGGCTTTCCCGTTGATTACTTCTTGATGCACATGACGCGTGGGCATGGACTGCGCTTGCGCCCGGACTCCCATGCTGAAAAGGAGCATGGCCAAAGCCACCACCCCGCAAAACACTCGCAGACCTGCCACTCCACAGCTTCTCCCTGCCTGGCTCATTTGTTCTCTCCTTTGGCGTTCGAGAACGCAGAATCTACACTATTAAAGATTTAAGGGGCATCATAACTCCATCCATTTTATAGAGTCAATAGTACGTCGGTCCTAAGTAGCGGCGCCGGAGCCTGCCCTGACGCAGGAAGAAACCAGGATCAATAGAGTTTCACGCTTCCCGCCCAAACGGGGCACGCTCCGAGCATCGAATCACACCACGGTCTCTTCGCTGGCAACGATTTCGGAATCTTGGCACTGCGCATAGGTGTAGTGAGGAGAACTGATGGCGCGCGCCTGCCGCTGGGATATAGGGCACGACTTGCACGCGCTTCGATCATCGATATCGGCTGATGGGGATGCAACATTAGGTCCAACGAACACATTATTCTCATTAATCTGGTGGAAAGGCCGGGATGTTCGTCGGGGACCCGACCCGCTGCGAGGATTGAGTTGATTGGGGCGGGTAGGTTATAGTGCCTTAGGCACTCTTGTCGCTGTCGCGTCAGTGGCTGATGGGAGCGGACAGTGCTCGCTCCGCCCCCTTCACCGGAAATCTGGGGGCGTCTCCCACACTTGGTGTTTGCGGGGTGACGAATATGCTTTGCGACGAATGGATTAGAACCCTTGCAGACGGCAGAAAAGTGAAGTTCAGTCACGACGATGTGCAAAACGCCACGATCATCACGGCTCAGATCGAAGGTAATGAGGTTGTTTACTCGATCTTGTTGAACAAAGCAGAAGCGGATCTGAGTCGCAGTGAGGTGGAAGGGCGTTTCGAACGCGAGCTGGCGAAGAAATAGTTGTGGCGATTAGTGGTCACGACGTGGCCATTGCGAGTTTTGCTCAGTTGACACCCCATTTCTTGCGGACTTGGCGATGCGGGGCAGCGCCATTTCTCTCTTGACGCGTGCGAGTGTCGCTTTGTCGGATTCCTTCCTGGGTTTCCTTTCAGTTTTCATTTCCACCCTCAAGTCGTCAGGGGATGCTCTTCTTACCCTCTCTGACATCATGATAGAAAGGGTGAAGGCGCAGGTCTGTCCCATTTTGCTCAGGTGTCTCGGGCCTTCGAAGTAGCACTCGTTTTAGGATGCATTTCTCGCCCCGCGTGCCAAAAGGAAGGGGGCATTCCTCAGCCCGCCCCAACTTGTCAGGACAGGTCCTTCTGAATTCTTGGAGAGAAATGCGGCTTAGGCGTGAGTTGAGGTCTTAGCTGACAAGACCGTGCCTTGCACATTTGACCTAGGGCAGTGCGGTTCTTCGCTTGCGGTCTTATTCCGTGCGGATTCTCTTCCTTCCGCCGGCCGCCTCTCGATGTCAGGCGCCGGCGGGTTTTCAGTGTACGGCGACTTCAATCGAAGGAATCGCTATTATTTCGCCACCACCTGCAAGGAAACGCTGCTGGTTTGGTCGGAACTCGGTCCCACCATGATGTCGAACGCACCGGGCTCGACCACCCAATGCATATCCCGATTCAACATGTGAAGGTCGTGTGGCGTGAGCTTGAATTGCACCGTCTTCGTCTCTCCCGGTTTGAGGCCGACCCTTTGGAACCCGCGGAGCTCCATTACCGGGCGCGTTACTGAGGCCACGCGCTGGTGAATGTACAGTTCCGCCACCTCATCTCCCTCCCGGCTGCCGGTATTGGTGACGTCCACACTGACGGTAGTCTCTCCCCCCGTGCCGATGGCCGTGGGATTGACGCTCAGATGCTCGAACTTGAAGGTGGTGTAACTCAATCCCCAGCCGAAGGGGAAGAGGGGCTTGCGGCCATTGAACAGGTAGCTGCGGTTCAGGGTAGGCTTATGGTCATAATAATCGGGAAGCTCGCCGACATTGCGCGGGAAGCTGATGGGCAGTTTGCCTCCGGGATTGACATCGCCAAAAATCACATTGGCCGCCGCAGTTCCCCCTTCCTGGCCCAGGTACCAGCATTCCAGGAGTCCCGAGACGTGCGCAGAGGTGTAGTTTAGGGAGAGCGGGCGGCCATTGATGAGCAGCACCACGGTGGGCGTGCCGGTTTCCACGATGGACTTGATGAGCTGGTCCTGGTAGCCTATGAGATCGAGCGAGTCGCGGTCTCCCAGGTGTTCCTCCGACCAGGCCTCGCGATTGGTGCTTTCATTCTCACCCACCACGACAATGGCCACATCCGCCCTGCGTGCCACCTCCACGGCGGCCTGAATGCTCTTCACCTGGGATTCGGGGTCGGGCATTTTGACCTCATTCGCGTACCATGCTGACCAGCCCTGTTTTCCTTCCGTGATCTTGCACCCCTCCGAGTAAACCACCTTGGCGGACGTGCCCACGCGCTCACGGATGCCTTGCAGGATGCTCACGCTGTGGGCTGGTTCGCGGCTGTAGCCTCCCAGGTGGACATCGGCGGCGTTGGGACCAATCACGGCGATGGTCTTCAGCTTGGTCAAATCCAACGGCAGGATGTTGCCGTCGTTCTTGAGCAGCACCATCGATTCCTGTGCCGCCTTCACCGCGAGTTTCCGGTGTTCGGGACTATTGGTGATGCGTTCGGCGTAGTCGGGATCGACATAGGGGTTGTCAAAGAGCCCCAGGCGAAACTTTGCGGTGAGAACCCGCGCCACCGCCCGGTCCACTTCGCTCTGGGGAACCTTGCCATCGCGCACCTGATTGAGCAGCGTGCCATACACCGAACCATCGGAGAGATCGTAATCCACTCCCGCCGGCAGCGCCTGACGGGCCGCGTCGGCATTATCGGCGGCGACGTGGTGCCCCGTTACCAGCATCTGAAGCCCGCCGCCGTCGGAAACCACGTAGCCGCGGAATCCCCATTCCTGGCGCAGGACTTTGTCGAGCAGCCAGGAGTTGACATGCGACGGAATGCCGTCAATCTCGTTGTAGGAGGCCATCACGCTGCCCACCTGGGCCTCCTCCACCGCCGCCTGGAAAGCCAGCAGAAAGGATTCGCGGAGGACGCGCTCGGAGTAGTTGGCGGGGGCCGTGTTGGTTCCCCCTTCCGGCTCGCCATGGGCGGCGAAATGCTTGGCGGTGGCCATGACGTGGTGCCGGTCGATGAGATAATTCGGGCCCTGCAATCCTGCAATGGCCGCCACGCCGATGCGCGCACCGAGGTACGGATCCTCTCCGTAGGTCTCCTCCGTCCGGCCCCAGCGCGGGTCGCGCGCCAAATCCAGCACCGGCGATAACGCCTGATCGACACCGGCGGAAGCCATTTCGTCGGCCACGGCGGTGAATATCTGCCGCACCAGGTCCGGGTCCCAGGTGCTGGCCAAGCCCAGGGCCTGGGGGAAACTCGTGCTGCCGTTTTCCATGAAGCCGTGCAGCGCTTCGCCGATGGCAATCTGCGGGATGCCCAGGCGTGTTTTCTCCACCTGGTATCTCTGCATGGCGTTGCGCAGAATCGCCGCGTCGCGCGGGCCTATGCTCGAGTCATTGCCGAACATCTGGCGAAAGATCTGGCGCATGTCGGCGCCGGCGAACTTGCCTGTCGTGTCCACGATGCCGGCGTCGGCCCCGCGATGGGGCGCCAATTGCCACACTTTCTCCTCCAGCGTCATGCGCTTCATCAGGTCGGCGACGCGCTGCTCGATGGGGAGATTGGGATTGCGGTAATCGGGCGCCGGCGTTTGCGCGGCGGCATTCCCGAGGGATACGAACAACAAGAGGAAAATGTATAGATAGCGCACGTTGCTCTCCTTCGCGAGTTGACGGGTACCCTGTCTACCGCCCAATAACCTCAAGGATTGCGGAGTCCGGTTCCGTCCAAGCCGCGGCGCCCTCGTGGGTCAGCTTGTGGGCGGCTTCATTCCAGTGCAGGTTGGTGATGCGGCTGGCGCCCCTCTCGTAGGCGTAAGTTTTCCCGTCATCCTGATAGAGCGCGAAGTCAGCGTCGGCTCCGGGATAGACGCGCACCTTGGCAATCCGTTGAACCTGGTTGGTGCTTTCGACGGGCTCACCCAGGGGCAGAATTGACCCGGCGCGAACAAACAGCGGCAGCGTGTCAATGGGCGCATCGACTTGAATCGACTGTCCGCCGTGGACGCGCTCGTTGGTCCAGTAGTTGTACCAGTCGGCGCCGGCGGGAAGATATACCGCGCGGCTGGTGGCGCCCTGCTCGGTTACGGGAGCAACCAGGAATGCCGGGCCAAACATGTATTCATCGCCCATGTCCGCCACCTTCGGGTCGTGGGGAAAGTCCATGAACAGCGCTCGCATGTAGGGCGCCCCGGTCTGGTGATTATAGTTGGCGAGCGAGTAGATGTAGGGCATGAGCTGGTAGCGCAGCTTGAGGTATTTCTCCAGGATGGGCTCCGCCTGCTTTCCGTACGACCAAACCTCATTGTAGAGGCGGCTGCCGTGGGCGCGGAAAATGGGGAGAAAAGCGCCATACTCGAACCAGCGCGTGTAGAGCTCGGGATAATCGTCGAATCCGCCCACGTTGTCGCGCGCGTCGGAAGGATCGAGCAGGGGCGGATGCGCGGGATGGTGCTCCTTGGGCAAATACTGCCAGCCGCCGATATCCTGCGTCCAATAGGCGATGCCGGAAGCGGTGAAGTCGAGCCCCGTGGGGATCTGGCGCTTGAGCGTGTCCCACGTGGGATAAATATCCGACGACCAGAACATCGTGCCGTTGCGCTGCGCTCCCAGATAGGCATCGCGGGAGAGAATCAGGGCGCGATGATTCACATCGCGGCGGAATCCGTCATAAATCGCGGCGGTGTGAACCAAAGGATAGATGTTGTAATACCGCGTGCCCGGCCCGGCAAAGAAGTAACTGCCATCGGGGGGCAAATCGGGCTCGGTTTCATCGGCCCAGATGGCGTCGAAGCCTTTGCTGATGATGTTGTCGCGAATGGTGTCCCAGAACCAACGCGCCGCTTCCGGGTTGGTGGTGTCGATATCCGAACCGGCCCGGTCGTAGGGCAGGCCATCGGTGGGCGTGCCGTCGGCGAGGTGCTCAAACCAGCCTTTCTTCCGCAGGAAATCATAGTAGCGAGATCCCTGGGTGAAGCGCGGCCACACGCTGATCATGGTTTGGAAGCCCATATCGTGAAGCTCGAGATTCATGGCGGCGGGATCGGGCCATTTATCCGGAGCAAAATCCATCTGCCCCATTTTCGTGTAGTAGAACCAGTCGACCACCAGGACGTCGGCGGGAAGGTGCCGCTCGCGATATCCTTTGGCCACGCCCAGCACCTCATCCTGCGAGGCATAGCGCTGCTTGCACTGAATGTAGCCGTATGCCGCTTTCGGCAGCAGGGGAGTGGTCCCCGTCAGCAACCGGTACCCCGAATAGATTTCGTCGAAGGTGTTGCCCGCGATGACAAAGAAGGACACGCGGTCACCCACCTCGGAGGTCCAGCGCGTCTGCTCGTTGAATCCCGGCTCGACGACGGTTTTGGAAGGATTGTCCCAGATGATTCCATAACCGTAGTTGGTGACCATGAAGGGCACGCACACGCTGGGTCCCGCGGTGGCCGTGTAGTCGTGCCAGCATTCCATGCGGTGGCCGCGATGGTCGAGGAAACCCTCATGATTCTGGCCCAGGCCGTAGTAGTGCTCGTCATCGGGAGAAACGAAACTGGCGCCCACTTGATAGAACGGCGGGTCGGAAGGGCGCTTGTTGTTCAACACACCGGCGTTGGCGTCTTTGTGGTTGGGCACGGACATGGACCAGCCGGTCATGTGCAGCAGCGTCTTGCCTTCCGGGGTGCGGATGGAAATGTCGGCGGGGGGAGCGGAGCCGTTGAAGAACTTGGCGATGTCCACCTCGGTCGCCATCGGTTTGCCCGGACGATTCACGCCCACGCTGACGACTAGACGAGAGGATTGGTAGACATCGCCTTGTTCCGTTTGTTGGTGGGCCCAAGACGCAGCCCTGGGAGTCGCCTCGAAACCATAGCCCGGCTTGTCCAAGGCGCTGCCCTGGTTCAGGCTTAGCGACACGCGAATGATGTTCGGCGCATAGGGCTCCAGCACGATGGTGCTGCCGTCGCGATCCAATACGACGGGCACGGCCTGAGCCTGGGTGACGCCGGCGCACACCACCATCAGCAAGAGTATTTGCAGTGCTCGGGCCAAGAATCCACCTGGAACCTCATGCCGCAGCCCATCTGACATAATGATGTGCGCCTAATGGGTTTCTATTACCCCGCTACTTTTTTAATGTTCGTCTTGCCGGCGCCCCTGGCCATGATTCCGCGCCGTGATTGCGCCGGGCGAAATTGCTCCGTCGCCGACATCGCCTGTGCCCCTCAGTACGCAAGCTGGTCTTTATACATCATATCTTTAGGATCGAAGTCGATATACATTGTCTGGTTGATCTGAGGCTGGTAAGAGAGTTGGAAGCGCAATTTACCAGATCCGGGCTGAAGGATGGGCTCGCCCTTGAATAACCGCGGGAAGATGAATTGCGCCCCGAGCCCGCCGCCTTGAGACGGGGGAAAGTACTTGACCAACGGAAGCTGGCCCGCGATGGGGCTGAAGAGATACGCGTTCTGGTTCAAGGTTTCGGTGGTTTGAGTATTGAACCACTGGTCCATGTCCCGCTTAGCATTGGCATCGTTGGTTTTGTAAGAAAGCAGCAGTACAACCCTCTGGCTGACGTCTTGGTTCAGATAGCCGCCCGTTTTTTGGTCAAAGGCATGTTGCCTGTCGGCAGGCAACCCGTCGTAGTGGTTCATGAGCTGTAGCATCCGCACGTAAGCCTCACGGATGGGCTGGGCGGAAAAAAGCCTGACCGTAAAAGAGAATTCCGGCACATCCACGCCCGCTGTGCCCCCGCCAGTTCCGGTAATGGCGCCGGAGGTGCCGGGTCCTCCCGCGTCGGATACGGTACCGTGCATGCCCTGCACCTGGCCCCGGAAGTCTTTTACCTGGGCCCAGGCGGAATTGTTGAATAATCCCGCTGCCTGCTTTTCATCCCATTTGGTATAGGGTTTGCCCACCCAGTCCTGGTTCTCGGTTTCGTGTTTCTTGCCCGCGTATAGCATCCCAATGCTTAAGATCATTGCCGTGCCGGCAATGAGGAAACGACGATTTCGCATGCTCTCCTCCGCATTCATGATCTGGCGCGCTGACGCACGCCGCAAAATTGCAACGTGCCGAGCATAGTTCTTTCCGTAAGCGGATTCAAGCGGTTTTGCACGAGAGATTCCCGCGAGCCCGTTGGGAGATCCCCCGGCTCTGCCGGGGAGGCAGGGAGTTCGGCCCATCCTGCGGGCGCAGCCGGCCCGGAAGTGCGGGAGGAGAGAGAATCATGAATACTGCATTGCCATACCGTAGATTCTTGTTTTCTTAGCAAACATTTTGCGCGTCTCGTAGGGGCGGGGCTTGCCCTGCCCTCGTTCCACTTCACCGGCAAACTACAAGGGCAGGGCAAGCCCCGCCCCTACGAAACATGTTTGGTCGCGGCTCCGCCGCATTGAGCTATAACCAAAGATTCTACTTCCCTCGCCCCCTGGGGGGAGAGGGCTCGGCGAGGCGTTTTGATCGGTTCGTTAGCTGACGGACGAGAAGGGGGCCCCACGTTCTGTTTGTGGCGGGGGTGAGGGGCACCACTTTCTGCTTGTCGTGGGGGGGAGCCATCGAGTTTGAGGGAATCCTGGCCCGCGCGAGAGGAGAAAAGCGGGTCAGGGTGTGGGACACAATGTCCGGGTTATTTCACAAAGATTTTCCAAAAATTTCTCTTGACAAGTGCCGGGGGCATTTATAGAATGTCGCCCGCATAGTATGTTTGTGTTAGTTTACTACTGTCTTTCTGTTAGTCATGCGTCTTCCGTTGGGTCATGGATGTACCAATCAACAATCACGATGGTGCGGGATTTAAACTTGCTCTCGCGTAACATGAAGATAGAAGCTTGATTTCCCTGCGCGAGGGATGGTTCAAGGGTTCCCGCTTTTCGTGGGCCGCTTCGATGCAATCTTCGAGCGGCTAGCATCCCGAGCCCTAGGCTCTGAAGAGAATACAGAAGGAGGCGAATGATGAAAAATCTACGGCGCGGAGAACGGCTGGACGTTCGGCTTGCTCGGCGCACGGTGGCGAGGATGGCGATCAGAGTGTCCGGGTTGCTTGCGATCCTGGGCTTGGCTTTGATCCTCGGCTCGCCTTTGGCTTATGCCCAGGAAGTCGGGCAGCGCGTTTCCGGCACGGTGGTCGATGCCACGGGCGCGAGAGTCCCTGGCGCGATCGTGGTTTTGCGGAACGATGCGACGGGGGTGGAATTGAAGGGCAAGTCGGACCCCAGCGGGTTCTATTCGCTCGAAGATATTCCGGCCGCTACGTACACGATGACAGTGACAGCCGCGGGCTTCAAGACGTACGTGCAAACGAACGTCGCAGTCCATGCGGGCTCGGCGACGGCCGCTGACGTAACCCTCCAGGTCGGCACCAAGGTGGAGACCGTGGAGGTAAAAGGCACGGCCGTGAACATGATTCCCAAGAGTTCGGGCGGGATGACGCCGACCATCAGCCAGTCGGAAATAGAGAACACGTCCACGATCGGGCGCGACGCCCTGGAACTGCTCACGCTTTTGCCCGGCGTGGTGGGCAGCACGGGGGCCCCCGGCAACGTTTCCGGCGGGTTCAATGGCGCCGCCGGATCGGGCTTCCAGACCGTCAGCGGAGTCAGCGTTGAGGGCATCAATGGTTTCAACGTTAACGGGCTGCGCAATGATCAGAACATGGTTTCGCTCGACAACTCCAACGTCATCGATCCGGGTGAGAACGGTGGTTTCGTAATCGAGCCCAATATGGACATGATCCAGGAGTTTTCGGTGAAGATGTCGGGATTTGACGCCAGTCAGGGCACCGGCGGCGTGATCGTCGATGCGGTCACGAAGTCGGGCGGAAGCAGGGTGCACGGCGAAGGTTACTGGTACGTCCGCAACGCCGTCTTCAACGCCAACGACTGGTCGAATAACCAGGCGGGTATATCCAAGCCCAACAGCAAGTTCAATTATCCCGGGTTCAATATCGGCGGCCCGGTTCGCTTGCCACACAGCAGCTTCAACAAGAACAACGACAAGATGTTCTTCTTCTACGGCGTGGAGTGGCAGAGGCAACTCGCCGACCCAGGGACCAAACTAAGGTCGATGCCTTCGTCGAATATGCGCACGGGCAATTTTAGCGAGTTGCTCAACACTAAATTCTGCAAGACGAATGCCGAGGGAGTGGTCACCGGCGGGCAATTTGAGGGCATGAATTGCGTCCTCAATGATATCGCGACGGGGAGTCAGGCGCCCGGCAACATCCTTCCCCAAAGCGAGGTCACCGCGGACGGCCAAATCGTAGTGAATGGGAACTACCTGTTTCCCAACTATGTTGACCCGACGGGTGGAAGCAACTACGCCGCCCACCCGATGTACCCCACGAACCGGATTGAGAACAGCATCCGCGTCGACTACAACCTGACGCAGAATACCCGCGCTTTCCTCCGCTTGGCGCAAAACTCCGACCACGAATATTACCCCTACGGGTTGTGGGCGGGTGGGAGTGGCTGGGGAGGAAGCATTCCGCGGGTCAGCCCGGTAGTGGGACATGACAGCGGTGAAAGCGCCACGATCAATGTGGTCCAGGTCATCAATCCAACCCTGACCAACGAGATCCAGGCCAGCATGAACCAGATAAACTACCCGTACCATTATTTGGATCCGGCCAAGATGGCCAGTTCCCAGTTGCTGTCGGATGTGCCCGGCTTGAATTGGGCCAAGGGATGGGGCGGAACAGCTTACACCCGCACACCCGAGATCATGCAGATATGGGACGGAATAAATCCTTCGGAGTCAGACACTTGGGGCCAGGGCGACCAGTATAATGGGATTTATGGCGACAAGACCGTGTTTGAGATTACGGACAATTTGACGAAGGTCAAGGGGACGCATACCTTGCAATTCGGCTTTGCCCTCAACCATACACGCAATGACCAGAATCAAGCCGACGTGGAAGGCCAACTCTGGACGACGAGTTGGGGGGACGGCGGCACCACCGGAAACACCTTCGGCGACTTGCTAGCTCAAGGCTTTACGGATTGGTCGCAGTCCACCAACGACCCGGACGGCATGTGGCGGTTCTGGAATTACGAGTGGTATGCCCAGGATTCCTGGAAGACCACTCGGAGGCTGACTCTGAACTACGGGTTGCGCATGGCCCATATCCCACCCTGGTTTGAGTCGCGCGCCGAGGTCGGCGCATTTAACCCCCGCATTTGGACGGCAGCCAACGACTCTAACGTCAATGACGGCGTTCAGGTGGGGTCAGGCATCAGCTTAGTTGAAAAAGCGGCTTACTTTCCCCAAGCCCTCGCGGGGCAGTACGCTACCGGACTGCCGGCCAGCGGGGGATTCCCTGACACGGGCGTCTTCTTTGAGCCCCGCGTAGGATTCGCCTACGACGTGTTTGGAAACGGAAAGACGGTGCTTCGCGGCGGCTACGGAATTTACACGGAGCGTGACCAAGGCAATACCATCTTCGGCGCCGCGCAACAACCTCCCTTTGAGTTCTCGTCCACAGCCACGGCAGCCACCAACATTACACATGAGGGTGGAGGTTTTGCTGCACTTGCAGGCATTAACCCCTATAGCTCGGCAGGAGGTGTGGCCGCCACCGACTATGACCAAGGGGACAAACACGGGGCGCAGAGTTATTCCTGGAATGCCACCATTGACCAGGACCTCGGGTGGAAGACAATTCTTGAAGCATCTTACGTTGGCACGGTCGGGCGGCACCTCTACATCGAGAATATCATCCCGGCCGACGCCATACCCTTGGGAGCATTGTTCTGTGGCTCTAGCAATAGCTTGATACCTGCTTCGGACTGCACGAGTGCACAGGGCCCGGATATCATCGGGGCCGGTGTCGCCAGCAACCAGAACCCGTACCGGCTCTACAAGCCTTGGGGAGCCATAGACATTCTCCACCACGTCTCCACGTCGAACTACCACGCCCTGCAAGCGACGGCGCGCCGGAACGTCACCCACGGCCTCACGCTGCTTGCTTCCTACACTTACTCCAAGACGTTGGGGTACGCAGGGGGATATAACGGCACCGTTGACGCCTTCAATTCGAAGCTCAACTACGGATTGCAGGGGTATGACCGGCCGCAGATGTTCAATATCTCTTACATCTACCAACTGCCGAATGCGGGAGAGAAGTATTTCCACGGCAATAAGGTGGCGGGAGGCTTCCTGAATGGGTGGCAGCTTTCCGGCATCACCAACTACCAAAGCGGATCGCCGCTGGGCGTAAGCATGGGTACCTTCAATTGCACGGGACCGGGGTCCTCTTTCTGCGTCACTAGCGGCAATAACCAAAATTGGGACGGAAACGTGACTTGGTACGGGACACCGGACCGCACGATGCAACCGGTGGTTCTGTTCAATCCGCAAAAGGGCGTCGCGTTCCGCGGCGTCAATTCGAATTGGCTCAATCCGACTTCAGTCACCGTCCCGCAATTCAACACCCTGGGCACATATGAGATGCCGCAGTTCCTCGGACCAGGGTCCAATAACTATAACCTGACGCTGTTTAAGAGCTTTAAACTCGCCGAACATCAGCGAATCGAGTTCCGAGCGGCAGGGTTCGATATCTTCAACCGGGCCCAGCTCGATAATCCGAACAGTACATCGGCGAATTTAAACTGGGTAATGCCCGCTGGGGCCACCAGCTTCGCCCAGGGCCAGGCCTCCCCGGTGCAAAACCTAGCTAGCTCCGGTAACGCCTGCACCACGGGTGACTTTGGGTGCATCACCTCCAAGCACGGCCACCGGGAATTGGAGTTTGCTATCAAGCTCTACTTCTGAGGACCCGCTTCCACTGGGGTTCTTGGCAGATTTGAAATTCACGGGGGCGGGCGCAATACCCGCCCCCTTTTTTTTGTGGCAGCAGGGTTACCTCGCCACGTGGCACGGGCGTTCCACCCGTGAACACGGCAAAGGCGGCCGCTGCACGGCGCCTTTCGGCTTAAACGGGCTGCAGAAAAACGCGCCGGGACTCTCATTCGATGGATCCAAGACGGTCAGTAGCCCAGAGGGGAAGTCCCCCGAGGGTAAGCTAGCAGAAGAAGCCGCTAGGTCCATGAAAATGCAGGGCCAGATTTTTCGCCGGGCGCAAGTCTTGATGTAAGTCATTTGAATAGAATGTGTTACGAGTGATTCGCGAAACCACCTGGGAGTGGTGGGCATTGGCGCTTTAACCATAGTTAGATTGACGGAAATGCACGGAAATGACAGGTTGGGAGCTTTTTCCGCACACTAAAGCCGCCTCTAGGCCAATCCTGCGGATTGAGGTAAAATAGGTCCATGAAAGCTTGCGGGAATATTGCGATCTTCGCGGCCATCCTTTGCGCGGCGGGTCCGCTCGTGAGTGCTTCCGACAATGAACCTGCCGCCTGCGTCCTGGCCGATCAATCGCTTGCCCAGAAGCAACCGGACTTGGCGGTGGTCGAATACAACAAATGCCTGTCTAATAATCCACCTACTTTCAAGGTTCTCTCGAGCCTCGGCATTGCTTACGCGCAGCAGAAGAAATTCTCCGAGGCCATCCAAGCGTATGAGCAGGCGCTGGCGCTCGATCCGGATAACGCGAACGTTCACACCAACCTGGGCTTGGCGTATATGAAGACGAACCGTCCGAAGGAGGCGTCGGCGGAATTTGCCCGCTCCTTAATGGCCAACCCGCACGACGCCAAGACGCTGGAGTTGCTGGCCTATGCTCATTTTGCCTTGGGCGATTACGCGCTGGCGGGTTACGAAGCGGGCGTGGTGCATCAGGCTTCGCCGGGCGATCCTTCGGCCGAGTACATCCTGGGCGCGTCGTGCATGCGGATGGGAATGAACGTTAAGGCCATTCCGCTGATCGAGGATTCGCTCTCGCAAGTGAACTCCGCCGAGGCTTACATGATTCTGGGAGAAGCTTTGCTCGGTGTCAAGAATTGGCCGGGGGCGCTGGTGGCGTTACGGAAGGCGGAGAAAATGGATCCCACGCTGCCGGGCATTTACGCTGATCTGGGCACGGGGCTGGCGGCCATGGCCGAGCTGGACGAAGCCAAGGCGGCCTTCCTGAAGGAACTCGCCAGGGACCCGGACAACTTCAAAGCCAATTATTCGCTTGGCCATTGGGAGCGCGTCCACGGAGACAACGCCGAAGCCCTAAAGTATCTCAGCAAGGCAAACGATCTGCAATCGGACAACCCAGGCCCCGCTTATGAGCTCTCCGTGCTGGCCGTGGAAAGTCAGGATTATCAGAAGGCCGAGGTGACTTTGGAGAGCATTTTGCAAAAGTTCCCCAGCCTCACGGACGGTCACGTGCTGCTGGCGCAAGTCTATTCTCGCCTGCACAAAACGCAGGAAGCCACGAGGGAAAGAGCCCTCGCTGCCGCGCTCCAGGAGGCTGACCGCGCCCGTATCGAAGCCGAAGGCAGGGATCTTAAGTGGTTGTCCGGCGGCAAGAACCCGGCGCAAACGCCTCAGAAAAAGAATTAGGGCGCGGCGGCCGCGGTGACGAATTCATGATGCTGTGGCCACAGCTCGAAACTAAAATTAAGATCGGTTTTGCAATCGCGGCATGCTGGGCCGGGCAGGTGTTAGCGGCGCTTCCCGCCTCCGCTGCGGCGCCGCAGGAATCTTCCGCTTCGAAAAGCAGCCAAGCGGCGGAATACGAGGCTGCGGCGAGAGAATACGAAAATCAGGTGAAGATTCAGCCGCAGTCCGCTAAGGCGTGGAGCAACCTGGGCGTGACTCGCGCCTTGGCGGGCGATTGCCAGGAAGCCCTCCCCGCGCTCGACCGGGCGAGAACCTTGGACCCGAAATTGTTCGCGCCTTGGCTCTTTTCGGGATCCTGCGATCTGGCGCTGCACCACGACGCTAAAGCTCTCCGGGAGCTTGAAAATGCCTCCCGGCTGAATCCCCGCGACGTGAACGCCTGGTTTCTGAGGTCCCAGGCCGCGGGCAACTTGAATAAGCTGGATGAATCCATTGATGCTGCGGTTCGTGCGCTCGCTCTCGATCCCGGAAATGCCGCCGCCTACTATGTGGCGGGGCAGGATGGCCTTGGTCTGGCCGCGCAAGCCTACGATCGGGTGTACACGCACGGCACGGGCGATGTTTTTTATCAATACCTGCTCGACGGCCAGAGAAGCGCCGCGCAAAAGGAGTGGCCTATCGCCATCGACCGCTACCAGTTGGCTCAAAAAGCAAATCCGGATGATCCCGAAGTCGATTTTTCACTGGGGTCGGCTTACCTGGAAGTGGGCCGGTACGCGGAAGCGGAGGCGGCGTTCGAGCACGGTCTTAGAAAGGCGCCCGGGCTCGTGTGGGCAAAGCTGCGCCTGGCGCTGGCTTCGGCGGAACAATCCAAGCGGGGTGAAGCCGTAAAAATCGTCTCGAGCATCCCGCCGAGCAGCCTCGAGATCCCCGCGGAGTATCAGGATTATGTTGCCGCAGCCGCGCTCCTAGGTTTGCATCGTGAAGCGCAAGAAGGCGTAGAACTGGGAAAGAAACACTTTAAGGATTACAATTGGCCCGATTGGTTCAAAGGCATGGAAACAACAGTCGCGGCGACGTCAGAACCCGGAGACCCAAGCATCAAGCTGCAAGATTTGACTGGCGTGGGCCTTTCGATCCGGTTTTTTCTGACCGCAGACCATCTGGCTGGGAATTATGTGGAGCGGGCGTTTCCGTCCGAGGCGGCTTACCAGGGTTTTCGCGCGGCTTTTCTGGCTGAGAACTGGGTTGCAGCGGCCGAACGCTCGCTGCCCACGCTGCGGGCTTTGAAGCTGAAGTCGGACTCTCGATCGGCTTTTGTTGTGGGCGAGACTCTACAGACCCTCTCCTATGGTTTTTATCAGGACTTGGCGCGAAGGTTTCCAAATTCTGAGCTGACCACGGACCTTGCGGCGGAGAATTTCGAAGCTATGGGGCAGGAAGACAAAGCGCTTGAAGTTCTCAATACGGCCCTGCGCGAGGAGGGGCCCTCGCCCGGTTTGTTGCGCGACATTGCACGCGTGTACTGGACTCAACACGATTGGGACCAGGCTCTGAAGGTTCTTGGTTCGCTGGCCGCCATGGATCCCAACGATCCGACCATCCTTGTGAATATGGGACGCATCTACCTATATCAGGACAACCTTCAGAAAGCAGCGGAATGCTTTCGTCAGGCAGAGAGCTTGGATCCGGCCATGTTGGAGGCGCGGCTGGGGCTGGGGCTGGTTCTTCGCCGGCAGAATGATGGCCCGGACGCGCTGAAGGAGTTTGAAGCGGCAGTGCGGATTGATCCAAAGAACCCGCAGCCACACTACCAGATTTCGCAAATATGCAGGACGCTGGGCGAAAAAGACCGCGCCGCGGCAGAGATGCAGGAATTCCAGCGCCTACAGAGTTTAGCGCGCACTGCGGCAATTGAAACCAACAAGTTACTGGTTCCCCTTGACTGAGTCACACACCAAGTCGCGATTTGGGACGGAACGTAAAGGGCTATTCCTGAGCCTCAGGGCGGCCGTGGCGTGGATCTGCGTGCTGGGCAGCCTGAGTTTTTCGATCGGCGCCATCCGGGCATTCGCCGCGCCTCAAAAACCGGCGAACCCTGCCGCGAAGAGCGCCGCGGATTCTCCTGAATTCAAGAATTTGGCGGCGCGCGCGAAGGAAGCTCGCCATCAAAATCGGCTGCAAGAGGCGGCTGACCTCTACACGAAAGCGCTACAACTCAACCCGCGCTGGGAAGAAGGCTGGTGGTATCTGGGGACGATTCATTATGATGCGAACAATTACGCTGACGGAGTAAAGGCCTTCCGCAACCTTGTCGGGCTGGATCGAAACAATGCACCGGCGCTGGCCTTGTTGGGGCTTTGCGAATTCGAGACCCACGATTACGGGAACGCGTTTGTCCACCTTCAGTCGGTCAATTCCAACGACCTCGGGAGCAATGAGGAGCTATGGCACGTTGTTCAATACCACACGGCGCTCCTCGACATCCTTCACGGCGATTTTGACAGGTCGAATAAAATACTTTCCTATTTGGTTCAGCACAATGTCCTCTCCGAGGATGTCAAAATGGCACTTGGCCTGACGCTGTTGCGGGTGCCGCTGCTCCCCGACCAGATCGATCCGGGGAAAGACGCGCTTATCTCAGAGGCTGGCGGTATCGGAGAGCTCATTGCCCTCGAGGATTTCGACGAGGCGGACCGCTTGTTTCAGCAGTTACTACGCGACTATCCCACCACGCCTTTCGCCCATTACGCCTATGGGTTGATGCTCTCCGGACTCTCAGAGTACGAAAAGGCGGAAGTAGAGCTTCGCGAGGAGATCAAGATTAATCCCGAGAGCTCCATACCCTGCATGCTGTTGGCTGATGTGGATATTCGGCTCGACCGCTTCCAGGACGCGCTGCCTTTGGCGCAAGAGGCAGTGAAGCTGGCGCCTCAGGCTTTTGCGGCGCATTACTTGCTGGGACGAGCGCTGCTCGGGCTTGACCGGGTGAATGACTCCATTGAAGAACTGGGCATTGCCAAGCGCCTCGGGCCCTCCAGCCCCGAGGTCCGTTACATTCTCTCCCGCGCGCTGGCCAGGGCGAAGCGCCCCCGCGAGGCTGCCGCAGAACAAGCGGAGTTCCAGCGCCTCGATGCCCTGCGCTACAAGCAGCGCTCGGGGGGAAATTCTTACCGGCAATCGAATGAGCGCGGAGAGCTTGAGCCTCACCAGGTTCAGGCGCCCGAGCAACAGTCAGGCGATGCGCCAAAACCCTAGAAGCATGGCTGGCCGTCTCCAGTCAGGCCTTTTGTTTGGAGGAATAATACAGGAATGAACCATCGGGATAGAAGAAACGAGAAAATGCGATCGCGCCGCCGCTTTCTGAAAGCAATCGTAATCGCCGGCTTGGGGGGCGGCGGAGCTGTCGCACGCTCGCTGCCGCTTTTCGGCGTGCCCCCTTTGGAGGAGGCAGGGGGGCCCGCCGCGTTCGAGGAGATCCCACCTTCCGCCAGCGGCATCACCTGGACCCATACGTCCGGGCAATCGCCGCAATTCTACCTGCCTGAGACCCTCGGCGGCGGCGCGGGGTTCATTGACTACGATAACGACGGCTGGATGGACCTTTATTTTGTAAACAGCGGGAAGTGTGACTTCTACGACCCGCATCCTCCCCTTCGCAATGCCCTCTACCACAACAACCGCGACGGCACGTTCACCGATGTCGCGGAGAAGGCGGGCGTGGCGGGCGGAGGGTTTGGCCAGGGCGTGGCCGTGGGCGATTATGATGGTGACGGCTGGCCCGATCTCTACGTAACGCAGTACGAGCGCAGCATCCTCTACCATAACAATCACGACGGGACGTTCACCGATGTGACCCAAAAGGCTGGAGTGGCCGCGCCCGGTTGGGCGTCCAGCGCCGTGTGGTTCGATTATGACAACGACGGGCGCCTGGACCTGTTTGTGTGCCGCTCGGTCGACTTCCACAAATCGAGCAACAAGTTCTGCGGCAACATCCAATCCGGCGAGCGCTACTACTGCATCCCGACCGTCTATCCTCCCATGCCCAGCTATCTGTTCCACAATAATGGCGATGGGACCTTTACGGATGTCAGCGAAGAATCCGGCATTGCCAGCGTCAAAGGCATCGCCTGGGGAGTGGTAGCCACGGACATCAACAACGACGGGCTGATGGACCTCTTTGTGTCCAACGACACGGTGGCAAATTTTCTCTTTGCCAACCGCGGCAATGGCAAGTTCGAGGAAATCGGGCTGCAATCCGGGACCGGTTACAGTGCCGACGGCCGCGCCCGCTCCGGCATGGGCGTGGACTCCGCCGATTACGACCAGGACGGCTGGATGGACCTCTTCCTGACCGACGTCGACGAGGAAATGTTTTCCCTCTACCACAACAGCCACGACGAAACGTTCGAAGACGAATCCATCGCCAACGGCATCGGCATGACAGTGCGATACATGAGCGCCTGGGGTGTGAAGTTCTTTGATTACGACAACGACGGCAACATCGACCTCTTTATCGTCACCGGCCATCCTGACAACAAGGTGGCGGATCGCTTCAGCATGGTCACGTTCAAGGAGAAACCGCTGTTATGGCACCACAATGGAGGCCGCGACTTCAAGCACACTTATCAAAACGTGAGCGCCCAGAGCGGGCCAGTGTTCCAGACGGCCTACGCGGGGCGCGGCCTGGCCATCGGGGATTTCAACAATGACGGCGGCATTGATGTCCTGATGATTCCGAACGACGGAGCGCCTGTGGTGTTGCGGAATAACGTTGGCAAACTCAACCACTGGCTCGGCCTCCGCCTGATCGGCAAGACAAGTAATCCCGATGCCGTCGGAGCTATCGTCACCTGGCAGGCCGGCGACCTGAAACGTTCGGCGATGAAGATTGCCGGCGGCGGTTATCTCTCCTGCCACGATCCGCGTATGGTGCTGGGCATTGGCCCACGCACTCAGATGGATTGGGTGGAAGTGAAATGGCCGCTGCCCAGCGGCAAGGTCGAACGGCTCACCGGCCTTCCCATCGACCGATATATCACCGTGCAGGAAGGCAAAGGGATTATAGGTTAACGCGCGTCATGGAGTGCGGCCGGAAAGGTTTGACCTACATGGACGTCGGAAAAAACGTACGGCGAAGAAACGCGCCGAGTTCTTGAGATGGAAAGGCCGGATCACGGCCGCAGGCTCGAAACCGCAATGACTTGGCTCTGGCCAATCATCAGTTTCCTGTTCCCCGTCGCGGTAAGTTTAGCGCCGGGCTTTAGTCCGGCAAGTACGCCCCCGACCGCCAGCGCTAACTATGCTTCCGAGCAAGCCGGCGCGCGCCCTGCTCCCGTTTGCGCATCCTGTCACGAAGAGGCCAAGTGGCAACCCGCCACTTCCATGGGCCACGCGCTCGAAACAGTGGAAGAATGCACCACGTTCGACTCGCATCCGCTTCTGACCTTCAAGGACCAAAAATACACGTATCGCATCCAACGCCGCGACGGCCAAGGGCTCTATACCGTCTCGGATGGCGGGCAATCACTGACCCTGCCCATTCGCTGGGTGATGGGCGCCAGTTTCGGTATTGGACAAACCTATATCCTCGAGAAAGACGGCCAACTGTATCAGAGCCGGGTGAGTTATTATCGCGAGCTGAAGGGGCTGGGCCTCACTATAGGCGCCCAGGGTACCGTGCCTGCCAACCTTCTCGAGGCGGCAGGACACGTGATGGACCTCGAAGAGATGCTCAGGTGCTTCGGCTGTCACGCCACTAATGCCACCGCGGGGCGGCAGCTCACCTTGAAGGTCATGACCCCTGGGGTGCAATGCGAGCGCTGTCACGGGCCGGTAGAGAAGCACGTTCAGTGGGCGACCAAGGGCGAATCTCCGCCCGTTTTGATGAAGGACTTGTCCACGCTATCTACGGAGCAAGTGGCGGATTTCTGTGGACAGTGTCATCGCACCCTGTTGGACGTTCTGGACGCCGGCCAGCTGGATATCACCGATCTGCGTTTTCAGCCTTACCGGCTGACTACAAGCCAGTGCTACGACGCCGATGACGCGCGCATCAGTTGCCTTGCCTGCCATGATCCTCACCATCAGGTGGACGCCAATCCGGTTGACTACGATTCGAAGTGCCTGGCGTGTCATGGGGGTGGGAAGGTGGGCGCGAAAAAGTGCAGCGTGTCTGCCCATCGCTGCACCACCTGCCATATGCCCAAGATCGAATTGCCGGGCGCGCACTTCAAATTCTCAGACCACCGCATTCGCATCGTGAAGGCGAATGAGCCGTTTCCGGGCTAGCAGGGTGCATGTGCTATAGCCGAGGCTGGACAGCAGATGGTGAATCCCTGCCCGTCGCGAACCTATTGGGGCTGGGATTCCTGAGACTGATAGTAGCCAATTCTCGCGCGCAGCGTGCCGGCAAGGGATGAATTGCCGGCTTGGGTGGCGAGATCCAAGGCTTGCTGGGCGGTGCGGACGGCGTCCGGAAACCGTCTGACTTCCGAGTACACGCCCGCCAGCATTTGCAGGCTGTCCAGTTGCTGCTCGGGATTGCCGGCCGACAATTCCACGGCTTTCTCGAAGGGCGGAAGTGCGGCCGCGAAGCTGCCGCGCGCCGCCAAGACACGGCCGAGGACGTACTGGAACTCATAGGTTTGAGGCTTCAGCGCCACGGCCTTCTGCAACTGCGCGATGGCGCCATCCAACTGGCCGGATTTCCCCTGGAGAACGCCCAGCAGGTAATACGCTTCGGCAAGTTGCGGATCGTCCTGGATTGCCTTGCGAAGCACGACGACCGCCTCGTCGTTCCGCTCCGCTTCGATCAGCAAGGTTCCGAGGTCTTTCTCCACCACCGCGTCATCCGGACGAATTTCGAGAAGCTCCTTGTATGCGGCGATGCTCTCGGGTATTCTGCCGGCCTGCTCCAGGGTGACGGCGAGGTCGTAACGAGCCAGCGCGTTAGTGGGATCGAGCGTCACGGTCTTCTGGAACTCTTCCAGTGCCTGCGCAAGCTGGCCCTGCTGCCGGAGCACCAGCCCCGTATAGTAGTGCGCCGTGCCGTCCTTGGGATCGGATTCGACCGCCGTCTGCAACTCCACCAAGGCCTCTTGGAAATGGCCTTGCCGACCCAATTTCTTGGCCCGGCTGATGATCTGGTAATAATCCGTGGCGGGGGCACTGATCTTCTGTAGCCCGTCTTCAGGCACGTTGACGAATTCCGGAATGTTCACGGCGCGATTGGCGGCAGTGGCGTTTTCGATCAGAATCGCCGGGCTGTCGTTGCCCTGGGCGTCGATATGGGTCAGAAATAGTTTAGTGTAGAGCGAAAGGCCCTTGGAAGAAAAAACCAGCCAGTGGCCGTTGGGAGAAAAGCTATGCCAGGAATTCATCACAGGCAGGTTGCAGCCCAAACGCCGCGCCTCCCCACCTTTGAATGGAACGATGTAGAGCTTGCTGTCGGGCCTCATCAACAGGCCGTTACCATTTTCCACAAAGACCACCCAGCGCAAATCGGGGGAAACCTTCGGGAAGTCGTTGCTCATCCCGTTTTGTGAGGCGCCCACAATGCGTTCCGCCGTGCCCCCTTGGCCGTTGTTGAAAGGAATGCGGTACAGGTCGTATTTGATCTGAGTTTCGAGGGGATCATTCGCGTAAGTCGCCATTTTCTGGCCCGGCTCATACGGATCCTTGGCGGGGGCGCGCGAGAAAACGAGCCATTTGCCGTCCGGACTCCAAAAAGCGCTGGCCTGCACGAAGCGCGGATCATCGGCGCCGGGAAGCGGCTTCAGCGTATGCGTGACGCGGTCATACCACGCCAGAATGCCGCGCGTCGGGTAAAACACCTGGTTGAAGCCGTAAAAGTCGTAGGAGGCGCTGTAAAACCGGGTTTGGAAGGAGCGCACTTGCCCGCCGGGCGGCTCGATGGAGGTGATGATGTACTGGCCGTTGGGCGAAATCTGGGACATGAAGCCAAAGCGCATGGCTCCCTCCTCAGCGAAGGAACTCCAGCGAATCACGTTCCTATCCTGGATGGAGGTGCTCTTTTCTACCGGGGCGATCGCGTACAAGCCTTTGTCGTTTGCCGGGCCGTCCACGTCGAGCCCCAGCCATTTCCCATCGCGCGAAAACGAGTGGCAGTTGATGCAAGTCGGAATGTTGGTCATCATCAGCCGGCTCTGCGGCTCGGAAACGTAGCGCAAACGCCAGGCGATCATGGGCATCAGAGCCTCGGGCACGGGCGCAATGACTCCCTTCTTGGCATCCTTGGCAAGCACCATCGGAACGTCGCGAAAGAAAATCGGGGCGCCCACGGGGTCACTCGAAGTTTTGATGCTCACTTCGCCGCGCGACACGGCCTGAGTTGAAGCCTCGTCCGGGAAGCCGGTGACGGTCACCACCGCCGGCCGATTGATGGAGCCCTGCTGGATGGCCGCCCACGTCGCCGCGTCCGGCCTCCAGGAGTGCCCGTCGCGCCAAGCCTCGGGAAGCTGCGGTGGAGGCGCACCTTCCTTCGCTAAACCCTCGTCAACCGGACCGATCGGCGGCAACTCACCGCGCGATTCCGCCTGAATCGCGGACGCGCCGCGACCAAACGTAATCCTGATCCTCCAGATTTTGGCGGCGGGGCTGGAGTCGCTCCAAACAAAAAGCGGCGGAGCAAATTCGGGCGGGAATATCGCTCCATTGGAAGGATAATTTACCTTGATGAGCTGAATGCCTGCGGCATTCGAGGCGGGAGTTTGGCTGGCTCTGGCCCAGAGGCCCAGACCTAAGGAGCCAGCGAGGAGAAGTCCTAAAAGATAGTGCCATAACGTCACCCGCGGCATTGATCCTCCGGTCTTAATACTACCGTACTTTCGTCCAGGCTCGCAATAATCGATGGTGATTGGTGTCGTCAAGTTCTTTGTGTAAAAAGCTCCAGGGTGTGGTTTTGCCAATCTTCATTGAAGCGGTTAAAGATGGCATAGATGATGCGGTCGACGCTTTGGACGTTGGTAAAGACCACCATGGGACG
>Ga0326728_10000781_pt1 | contig 120269 bp, 89 predicted proteins | sample MB3enrmetagenome_FD_207602 | JGI IMG/M metagenome (GOLD analysis project Ga0326728, IMG submission 207602) | Lab enriched peat soil microbial communities from McLean, Ithaca, NY, United States - MB31MN | ecosystem: Environmental > Terrestrial > Soil > Wetlands > Peat | place: USA: New York... | reverse complement strand
TAACGGTGCTTTCCCAGCATGGCCGGCCGGACGACGGCAGCGACGCATCGCCCTTCTCCAACGTCGAACTCTTCGCACCCCTCAAGCCTTTTGACGAATGGCCCAAAGGCTTGAACAAGGAGAAGTTGACCGACCAGATTCAAGCGGAGTTTAATAACGAGCTGCCGGGGGTCGTCTTCAATTTCTCTCAATACATTGAGGACAACATCGAGGAAGGGATCTCGGGCGTCAAAGGCGTCAATTCGGTCAAGATCGTCGGTCCCAATCTCAAAACCATCACAGAACTTGCCGAGCAGGTCCGGGACCAAATGAGCCAAGTGCGGGGCATTGAGGACCTCGGCATCTTCCCCGTCCTGGGACAGCCAAACTTGAACATCAAGGTGGACCGTGCCAAGGCGGCGCGCTATGGCCTCAATTCCGGTGATGTTAACTCGGTCGTGCAAGCGGCCATGGGTGGAGCCGTAGCGACTTCGGTCTTGGAAGGCGACCGGCAGTTCGATCTCGTCGTCCGTTATACGCCGGAATACCGCGACAGCATCGAAAAAATCCACAACATCAAAGTGGCCTATCAAACCAGCAGCGGCGCCAACGCCTATATACCCTTGAGCGAACTGGCGGCGATAACCCTGGATACGGGAGCAGCCTGGGTTTATCACGAGAGCGTGCAGCGCTTCATCCCGGTCAAGTTCAGCGTCCGTGGCCGCGACTTGGGCGGCACCGTCGAGGAGGCGCAGAAGCGGATCGCCGACAACGTGAAACTTCCGCCGGGATACCGGCTGATTTGGGCAGGCGAGTTCGGAGACCTCCAGGAAGCCAAGCAACGTCTGTATGTCATTGTACCGATCAGCTTCGTGCTGATTTTCGGGATGCTCTACGGCTTGTTCAATAACTTGCGCGACAGCCTTCTGGCGCTCGCCGGCATCCCTGACGCGGTGGTGGGGGGCATCCTTGCCCTCTATATCTCCGGTCTCCATTTCAGCATCTCCGCCGCCATCGGCTTCGTCTCGCTCTTCGGCGTGTCCGTCATGGACGGTATCCTGATGATTACTTTTTACGAACACGAAAGGGCTAAAGGCTTGGCGCCCGTGGACGCGATGTTCCGCGCTGCAACCACCCGCATGCGCCCACTGCTGATGACGGCGCTTTCGGCCTGCATTGGCCTCTTTCCCGCAGCCATTTCCACGGGTATCGGGAGCCAGGTGCAGCGTCCGCTCGCCACGGTGATCGTGGGCGGCATGCTGCTCGGCCCCGTCATGCTGCTTCTCGCTGTGCCCGCGCTGAGAATGATCTTTCTGGGCCGCGACAATCACGCAGCGTCGGAGGTTCAACCAGGATGAAGACCACGTGTCTCCTTTTCCTGGCGATGAGCTGGGCGACGTTGATGCCTGGGACAGGTTACGCAGTCCCGGAATTAGCTGCTTGCCCTCTCCTTTGGGGAGAGGGTGAAAATGTTGGTACCCCAGGCCCTCTCCCTGGGGGAGAGGGTGTCCCGCGTCCGGCGTTTTCACCAGCCGGCGCGGGACGGGTGAGGGGTCACGGGGGCCCAGCATCCCAAAAGGCAAATCGTCCTAAGCAGCTTCCGAATAGCCGGCGACATTCCATGCCTGGAAATGCTCTTCATCAGCCGGGTTCAAACAGATCCGGTGCTGCGTCAAAAAGTGGATTAGTCCAGAACGAAACAGTCAGCAACGCCTTAGCTGTTCGGACGCCAAGTGTTGTCCGGCCTACCGCACCATCGTTCAACAACGTGCGCCATCGCGGCCCAAACCCGGCGGTGGTTGGTGGATCGCCGCCCTCGCACAGCAGCAATACCGGGACGATTAACGGAGCCCGTATGAACCGCAAGCCTTGACAGCATGGAGCGCGGGCATCCTGCCCGCTGTGGCGGGAGCATCCCGCTTCCGCAAGAGGTAGCGGGCAGGATGCCCGCGCTCCGAGGAACTAAACCCATGTTTCGCACTCGCATATTACGCCTTGCCCGCTTCATCGCGATCTCGGCCTTACTGCTCACCGCAGGTTGCGTGGTTGGCCCTAATTTCAAGAAGCCCGCTCCTCCCGATGTCGGCGGCTATACCCCCACTCCGATTTCGACCACCAGCAGCACGGCCAACGTCACTGGGGGAGAGGCGCAACATCTGGTGGAAGGGCGGGACATTCCGGGAGAGTGGTGGGCATTGTTTCACTCGAAGCCACTCAACGATTTGATTGAGTGCTCGCTCAAAGCCAATCCCGACCTCAAGGCGGCGCAGGCGGCATTGCTAGTGGCAAGAGAGAATATGCTGGCCCAACGAGGTTTCTACTATCCCAGTGTCACCGGAAGTTTTGCGGTGACCCGGGCGAGGACGGCGGAGGACCTTTCACCCGCCCTCAACGCCAACATCCAGAATTACAGCCTCTATACGCCGCAGGTGAGCGTCTCGTTTGTGCCGGACGTTTTCGGTCTTAACCGGAGGACCGTGGAGTCGCTCGCAGCGCAGGAGCAGCAGGCGCGTTTTGCCCTGGCCGCGACGCATATCACGCTGAGCTCAAACGTCGCCGCCGGAGCTATCCAAGAAGCATCGTTGCGGGGGCAGATGAAAGCCACCGATGAGCTCATTACCATCAACACCGAAATGCTCAACATTATACGGGAACAGTATGCGAAGGGGTATGCGAGCGAGCTCGACGTGGCGGCGCAGGAATCGCAGCTCGCGCAAATCGTCGCCACCATGCCCCCCATGATGAAGCAGTTGGCGCAACAACGGGACGCGCTGGCGGTCCTGGCCGGCGGGTTCCCGCAAAAGGACTTCGCCGAGAAGTTTGAACTCTCCAGCCTGCAATTGCCGCAGGAACTGCCGCTGAGCCTTCCTTCGAAACTCGTCGAGCAGCGCCCGGACGTGCGTCAGGCTGAGGAGAACCTCCATGCTGCCAGCGCCCTGATCGGCGTAGCCATTGCGAACCGGATCCCGAGTATTAACCTGACCGCCGATGCCGGCAGCTCGCCGGATGCACTCAGCAGGATGTTCTCACAAGGCAATGGCTTTTGGGATTTGACCGCGGGAATCACCCAGCCCATCTTTGATGCCGGCACCCTGCGGCATCGCGAGCGCGCCGCGCAAGCCGCTTTTACTCAGGCCGCCGAACAATATCGCAGCACGGTCTTGACCGCCTTTCAGAATGTCGCGGACACACTGCATGCGCTCCAGCAAGACGCCGACGCCTTGAAGGCCGCGGCAGACGCAAAACATGCCGCCAACCGCACCCTCGACTTGGCCAGAAAACAGTATCAGTCCGGTTACGTCGGCTACCTGGCGCTTTTGAGCGCGGAGCTGGCGTATCAGCAAGCCGTGATTAACCTCGTGCAGGCGCAAGCCAATCGTTATGCCGACACGGCTGCCTTGTTTCAGGCTCTGGGCGGCGGATGGTGGAACCGCCCGGATGTGCCCAAGAGCTGACAAAAGCCGAAATTCGAAAATCGAAATTCGAAACTCGTAGGTGGCGTCGAATTTCGATGCCCAACTAATCAATCCATAAGAGCCTCACGTCTCGTTCGACCCGCTTAAACTCCCTGTCGCCCGTCACCAACTCGGCTTTGCGCAACTTTGCCAGGGCGGCGGCAAAGCAGTCGGCGTAAGACATTCTCCTGGTGGCCTTGAACTCAGCGGCCTGCCTGGTCAGGTCCAAGTCAGGTGAAATGATCTGGATCGGCAGACTTGAGATCAGGTGCGCTACCTGGTCCGCCCGTTCGCGTCCCGCTTCTCTCAAGGTGATATAAAAGACCTCTCCCCAGTTCACCACGGAGAGGAGAAGAAGGCGTCCGGAGTCTCTGGCTGCGCGAAAAACCTCGATCATCTTATCTGTGCCTGCCTCGCCTTCAAAGTAGGCTATGAGGCTGTATGAGTCCAAAACTCTGACGGCGGCTTTCACAGCTCTCGCTCCTTCTCCTTCTCGTCCATCAAAGCTTTAAGCAGCTTGCCCTTCGTCCCGGTTATCCCAGCCAGGCTGCGGAGATATTCGTCTGTAACCGGCCTGATCGCCATTTCGCCGTCCCGCTCGTAGAAGTAGACCTGCGTTCCTCTCTTAATGCCAAACTTGCGCCGCAGTTTGGAGGGGATGACGACCTGGCCTTTTACCGTAACCACCGATTTGTCCATACGACCTCCGCCGGGTGGATGTTCCCATTAACGGATAACATCAATAGAAAGGTAAGTCAAGACGCAAAACGTGTAAACAGTCTAGGAATTGCCACCTCAGGTTAACGAGTCGGTCGTACTCCGCGTAGGGCCCGCCCCAAACCACACGATTTCCGCTCCCCGGGTGGGGCAGCCTTTGGCTGAGCACGCAGTGGTGCGAGACACCAACCACCAATCACAAATCACCAATCGGCAATCATCAATCGGCAATCCACAATCGGCTACAAGGCGCCGGTTAATACTTCGCGGAGCTCATCCATGGTGAGGGTGATGGGATTGCCTTTGGTGCTGCTGGCATTGGAGGCCTTTTCGACGAGGGTGACCACGTCCCCTTCCTGAATTCCGTAGGAGCTTAGGGGTGGAATCTGCAATTCCCGGCACAGTTGGCGGACCCATTCGACTCCCTCCTCGGGGAGGGCATCCGGGTTGCCGGTGAGCAAGCGCGCCACGGTTTCATAACGGTGCAGCGTCTCATCTTCCGGGGCGCGAGCGCGGGCGGCGCGAATGTTGACCTCCATGCCGTGCGGCAGCAGCGCGGCGCAAACAGCTCCGTGCGGGGCATCGAACATGCCCCCCACCGGCGCGGCGAATCCGTGCACGACGCCCAAGCCGGCGTTAGCCAGCGCGAGTCCGCCCAACAGGCTCGCCAGCGACATGTTTTCACGAGCCGAGATGTCGCTCCCGTAATGATAAGCGCGCCGAAGCGAGCGGCTGACACGGCGCAACCCCTCGAGGCAGAAGGCATCGGTCAGCGGATTGGCCCGGCTCGAGACGCAGGGCTCAATCAACTGCGTGAGTGCGTCGAGCCCCGTACTGGCGGTGAGCCCCGGGGGCAAATCGAGGGTCAGCTCTGGATCCACCACTGCCAGCCGCGCCAGCATCAAGGGACTCCTCAAGCTGACCTTGGCCCGGTGTTCGGCGGAAGCCAGAACGGCGTTGCGTGTGACTTCAGACCCCGTGCCCGCCGTGGTGGGGACGGCGATGAAGGGGACGGAAAGATGACGGAGAGGCCTGCCCTTGCCAATCACTTCGAGGTAGTCGTCCAGCTCGCCGTCGTTGGTCAGCAGCGCCGCAATGGCTTTTGCTGCGTCGATGGCGCTGCCCCCGCCAAAAGCAATCACCAGGTCGCACTGTTCCCGGCGGGCGAGTTCCAGGCCCTGACGAACCAAGGAAACAGAGGGTTCTGCCCGGACGGCCCAGCTAATGCAGCCGATTCCCTCCATTTGCACCGCATCGCCCAGCAACGCCGCCTTTTCCTCCGAACCCCCTCGGACGAGTAGCGCTCGCTTCCCCATCTGTTTTGCCGCAGGAGCAACTTCGCGCGCCACCCCGGGTCCGAACAGAATGCGTGTGGCTGTGGCAAAATCGAAACGCATTGCCGCCTCACCAACCCTCGTCCGCGGGAAAAACATTGGAATACTTTATGCTCGTGCGCGGGTCCGCCATCATGGGGGCGACTGTGCCACGCCAGGTGGCGTAGTGCTCGGTCTCCTTGTGCCGGGCCGCAGCTTCGTCGCTGCGATAAACCTCGGCCAGCAAAAAGCGAGCAGGGTCATCGGCGTGCTGCAAGACGTCGAATCGGGCGATGCCCGGCTCCTGCACGCTTTGGCGCGCATTCTCGAGGCTGGCTTCCTTGAAGGCCTCGATGAATTCCTCTTTGACTACAACATGCACGTGAACGATGAGCATGGCTACTCCTTCGCAATCCGGAATGGGAAGCTCAGGTTACTGGGATTGTCGATTGCCGATTGCCGATGGCCGATATTCGAAACTCGAAATTCGAAACTCGCAGGACAGCGCTGCCGCCCAGTGCAGGCGATTTTCGATTTTCGAATTTCGATTTTCCACTCCCAAAATCGTCAATCGACAATCGGCAATCGGCAATGAAACGCCAGGCCCTCGCTTGCGCCCCAGGATCGGCCGTAGGGCCTAGCAGGCCAGGTCAGCGCGGGTGAACCTGAAGTCGTTGATGGGCCCGAGGAAAGTGACCGCCAGCCGCTCGGTCTGGAAGAACTCGCGAGCCACATCCAATACTTCAGGGGAAGTCACCGCGTCGACGCGCTGGGAGATCTCGTCGAGCGAGATGTAGCGCCCGAAATATATCTCCTGCCGAGCCACATTCGACATGCGGCTTCCCGTGGTCTCCAGGCTGAGCAGAAGGTTGCCCTTCAGATAGTCTTTGGCATGCTGGAGTTCCCCTTCGGTGATGGCCTGGGACTTCAACTGCCGGAACTCATCGAGGATAAGGCCCAGGACCTGGCGCGCATTCTGCATCGAGGTGCCCGCGTAGACGCTCAGGCAGCCGGCATCGTGAAAGCTGCTGAGGCCGGAGAAAACCGAGTAGGCGAGCCCGCGCTTCTCGCGAATGTTCTGAAAGAGCCGCGAGCTCATCCCGCCACCCAGCACGCCATTGAGGATGTAACAGGCAAAGCGCTTCTCGTGCGGCTGCGGGTAGGAAGGCGCCCCCACACAGAGGTGAACCTGTTCGAGTTCTTTCTTATGCCGATGGCGGATAGCGGGGTGGGGCGTGGGCGGGGGACCGTCGTCACCCGCAGGCCCGCAAGGCAGGCCGCCAAAATACCGGGTGACCAGCTCGACGAAGCGCGCGTGCTCGATGTTTCCCGCCGCGGCTATTAGCGTGCTGTTAGGGGAGTAATGGCGGTGGAAATAGTCCAACAGCCGTTCACGATTGAAGCTGCTCACCGTTTGGCGAGTGCCCAGAATGGGCCTGCCCAACGCGTGCCCGCGCCAGTAGCTCTGCGTGAACATCTCGTGCACCAGGTCGTCAGGCGTGTCCTCGACCATCTTGATCTCTTCCTGAATGACCTTCGATTCCTTGCTGATATCTTCAGCATGAAAGAGAGCATTGAGGAACAGGTCGGAAAGGATGTCGAAGGCCCGCGGCACGTGCTCGTCCAAGGCCTTGATCGAGAAACTCGTACACTCTTTGGCCGTAAAGGCGTCCAGATGGCCACCGATCGAGTCGGCCTCACGGGCAATCTGCTCCGCACTCCGGTTCTTGGTCCCTTTGAAGACCATGTGCTCGATGAAATGCGAGATGCCGTTCTCCTCCTCGCTTTCCTGGCGCGACCCGCTCCTTACCCAGATGCCTATGGAGACAGAGCGGACGGCGGGCATCGCCTCAGTGAGAATTGTGAGGCCATTGGGGAGAACGTCTTTGCGAACTTCCGTCATGCAGAATTCCTTCTCCATTTGAGAGATTCTGCCCCAGCATTGAGCAACGCACTAACGCCAATCCACCCTTGCCATTATTTCTACCACAGGACTGCCCAAAAAGGCTAGGAAAACGCAAAGCGGGTGGTGGTGCCATTTGGAACCGTATCCCCCACCCAACGCCGGTCATTCCCGCGAAAGCGGGAATCCAGTTCGCGGACCGCGCATCTCTGAGGGTTTGCGGAGTGGATTCCCGCTTTCGCGGGAATGACAGCGGCTTGGAGCGCCCATTTCTCGCAAATGACATCACTACCGCAGATCGAGGAATTCCGCTTGCGTGCAGCCGGTCCTCCGCCTATACTTATTAGGTTTTCCGCCGGCAGTCGCGGGTTGCTTCAACCACCGCGGCCGCCCAACGGGCCTGTAGCTCAGGTGGCTAGAGCGCACCCCTGATAAGGGTGAGGTCGGTAGTTCAACTCTACCCAGGCCCACCAAGGAATTCAGTAAGTTAGCGACTCCCCTAATTTCGCTTGAGCTGCGCCGGTAGTGGGTCAATCTGAGCCTGTAGCGGCGATCCCGCGTCTGCGAGATCGCCAATCGACGGCGTAGAGCCGCCTCCATGTCAAATTGACTCGTGGATTTGGAACCAGTCGGGGAAGGCCATCACGTCCTTGGGGTCGAACTGCGCGCCCCTTCGCCCAGACGGACGCTGAAGAATCAAAATCATCGCCGCCCAAAAACATCAATTATCAGCCGTAACCTCCTGATTCTGCAATGATCCGAGAAGCGGAATCCCTCGCCCCACAATCACCAGTTTCTGGTCAAATCCAAGCAACGGAATTTCATCATTACCGAGCGGGTCTGCCGACGGGAATATACCTCTGGGCTGGACAGTCGGCAACCAAGAAGCGAAGGCAGAGCGGAACGCCGCAGTAATCTGCGGTACTTCCGTACACTGTCTAGACAATGCCGAATAGGTGTAGGCTCGCCTCACCATGGACCGGGTGCGTTCATCAATACCGCCATGGCGGATTTCCTGAACGGGCCACGAACATGAAAATCATTCTTAGTCGCAAGGGCTTTGACAAGGAGAACGGCGGCGTTGCCAGCCCGATATTTCCCGACAACGGACTTTGTTCGCTGCCCATCCCTGCCCCATGGCTTCAAAGGCATCCGCCAGAGCCAAGGTACAGGGTCAGCTACCGAGACCTGAGCTATGACAGCCAGGACCTGGGATCAGTGGTGGAGGACTTGACTCTCAACCGGCGGACCGGGAAGCCTCGGGTGAGCGGAACCGATTTTTGCCATTTGGACCCTGACCTCATCCATGATGACCTTGTCCGAAAGCGGGGCTGGCTGCCCATCTTCGGTCAGGGGAACGCAGCAGCGGCGCACCTGTTGAACCAAGGGGTTCGGGAAGGCGACCTCTTCCTGTTTTTCGGCTGGTTTCACAAGCTGGGCGAGGACGAAGAGCGAAATAAGTTCGATCTCGCACAACAGGATGTCCACGTAATTTTCGGCTGGTTGCAGATAGGCGACATCTGGTGCGAGTTTAAGAAAGAATCAGTTCTTCCTAAATGGGCCAAGTACCACCCACATGTTCGGGGCGACGTAAAGAGGTTCTGCCACCTGAGCGAGCCAGTGGATGTGATCTTCATTGCGAAGCGGCGGCTCGACATTCCGGGGATCAGGTATCGGCTCCCAGGAGGAGGGGTGTTCAGCGAGTACCACCGAGACCTGCAACTCACCCGGCCAGGCAAGAGCAGGGGCCATTGGAAGCTGCCATTCTGGATGTATCCCACCCGTGCGAGAACACCGATGACCTATCACCCGGACAAGCGTAAATGGAGAAAGGGCGAAGCGTGCTGTTACCTTGAAGCGGCCGACATCGGGCAGGAGTTTGTCCTCGATTGTGACTGTGGGTATCCAGTGAACAGCACGCAACGCTGGCTTGCACGTCTATTCTCACATGCCGATTGAAAAAATCTCGATCACCCTAGTCAACAGTCCGAGGTTCACCCGGTTAATCTTCGCCGCTCATGAAAACGCTTCTCCGATTGGGCTTCCACCTGTTTAATGGATGCACCGAGCGGCTTCCGCTCACTGGACCATTGCCAGAGCGCACGGTCGAGGGTCCGTAGACTCACCTCATGCTGAGTTGCCAGCTCACGGCAATGCTTCAGATACGCAAGATAGAAACCAAGAGTAACAGTGGAACACTTCGTCCCGAGCGATTCCAGCGCACGAAAATCAATGACGGTGTAACGCTGCGGATCGATGGCCGTCAGAATAGCGGAGGCCACAGGCACGTCTACTCCGTCAAGTCCACACAGGACTGCCATCGCCGCTCGCTCCGTGGAGGCCCTGGCTGCCAATCGCAATGCCTCCTCGATCTCGGTATCTGTGTTGTGAAGCAGCCGGGATTTGCCTCGCCCTTTGGTCTTCCAATGGAAGATAATATCGAGGTTCGCCCGGCGGTAATCCCCGCCGGCAATGCGCCTCCCGGCGTTCAGCGCTGGGCTGTCGTCGTCTGGATACCGGTCCGCAAGTCCGTCGATTTCTACCGGTGAGAATTGAAGGTGGAAACAATCTTCGAAGGACTTCACATTCGTATCCTCATGCCCATGTGACTGGAACGGCTCTTGTACTGGCCCTTTCATGGACGAAGCACGTTACGAGGGAAGGGTTGAATTCGTTCCCTGCTAATCGGTGCAGGACTTGCTCCCGAAGCTTCTTCCACTCCCTGGCCTCCAGACCATAGACCCAGAAAAATGCTGCATAGTAATTGCTTCCCGGGCCATTCTGCGGGAGCAGATCACGTCGAAATCTGGTGAGCTTTTTCAGGTCGTCCACCATGCGTGTGACCTCAGCATTCGTGGGTTTTACCTCGACAACGAGAAGGTTGGACATTTGCCCAGGGACGTGGACCAAGAAGTCAGGCTTCTCCTCACCTCGAATCAGCGGGTGTCCCTGCTTATCGACTTCGCCGGACAACGAGAAAGGAAACCCTTCGGGCCAGTGGCAACGCCAAAGGTGATATAGCTCGTAACAATACACCCGTTCCCGGTACTCGGGGTCTTCTCGTCCTGCCACTGGAAGCTGGAAATACTCGGGGGCAACCTCCGATGAGGCACGCAAAAGCCACTCCGTGACCATTTTCAGGTCGTTTTGCATCGCTTCCACTCCTTCTCAGGACCCTCTAATCATGCGAGCATATCTTACCATGGCGGGGCAGATCGTTTTCCCGGACGGCACGAGAGTCCCTCGGCTAGTGCAGCGAACGGGGCAGACCATTGTCGGACTTTTTTTTTTGCGCCGAACCACGGGCGATGGACTATATTGATCTGTACGCGGCCGCTCGTGACCCACCCCAGGTTTCTGGAGATACGAACGGTGCGGTAGAGCTATGCCACCCAGAACAGAATCGGAGACCCAGCCCCGGTCCTCGGCTCCGTACTCGTCCAAAATCATCAAAGCGGGAGCCTTGGTCAGGGACACGAAGACGCTGCTTTCCCACTGGGATGTCCACGCTTCGGTAGACAAGAACATCAGCCGGGTGTGGCGGGACAACGTTTTTGGGAATGGACAACGGCGCACGCAGGGCACTGATCCCGCTGGAAAACAAACGAAACTTTCTCGAAGTCTCCGGCGACATCGTGGAGCGTGTTGACCCCGTGTTCTTCTCCGATCCGATGACGGCAGCGATGAAGGCATTGGGATGGCGTGACCCTCGTTGGTTGCATGACAAAAACAACATGGCAGGCGGGAGGTATGTATGAGCACTTCGGGAAACTCTGCCTTCTGTGGTAAGGCCGATTGGAGGCGTGTTAAACAGCTCTACCAGCAGTTTTCTGCCATCGCCAATGACCCTGAGCAGAAGAACCTGGTTCCCGACACCCTCATGAGCTCGTTGGCCGAGGCCCTCGGTCGTGTATTAGCGCACTACGATGGGTGCGAGGTGCCGTTCTTGGAAGAATTACTTCATATGTGGTCGGAGGCGGAGAACTTACTTGGCACACGCTCTGAGCGCTTCCGGGATCTTTATTATGACAAGCGCTTGGACCGTTTCACACCATATCATCCCCCCGGCACAGATAGGCGGCGACCGAAGCCCTTCGAAGCATCAGTTGAAACCGTGAGACGGTTGCGGGATCTGAATGGCGTGCGAGATGCCCTAGAATCAGCTCCCTCGTCGGCCATACTAGGAGGGTCACTCAGCTATGGGCGTTTCTATAATGTTTCAGGCGCATTTCCGGGACAATCATCCGATACTGACCTCCTTCTGGTTATTGCAGACTACGGCCAACTGAAAGAGCTTCCTCGCCGCCTCTCTGGGTGTGGTGGTCTGAATGGCGAAAGCCTGCGAGATTTCGAGCACCGAGTGGAGATTTTTGAGCGTGAGAAGGAGCATTGGCCGCGTTGTGTTTTCAGCCACAAACTGAAATTCTGGGACCCCGACACAGACCCGGTACTGTCAGAAACGCAGATTCCCGGTCGGTACGTGCTGAGTTTCCACGTGTTTTCATGGGATTTGTTCGAATACATAATTCTCCGAGACATTTCCATGTTTGAGCCGGAAGGAAACGGCCAATTTGTTCGACACATTCATGACTATCGGAACACCAAACCTAGGACTCACGACAATCAACGATCTTTCAGCGGAATCGACTCCAGTGTTTTGTTAAAGTACGATGAAGTAGACGGGGGTTACCTCGGTGAAATCAGAGTGTGCCACATCGAGGCCGACCGATTCTTTCCTGGGCTTCACCAGAATTTGATCCTGCCACAGTTCGAAATAAGATGGGAGGTACCATCACTTCGTCTTTATCTTCCGCTGTTGAGCTTCAGATGGAAATTACTGGAACGCCTTCACGAGGAAAGACGTCTTCGGCCATTCGAACTTCAGGAGCTCAGCCTGTCTCACACTCGCAAGTTTGTCTTTTCCCCGCACGTCGTCCGACGTGCCGACCGGGAGTGACCATGGCGATACCCGATTCGCTCTCTGCACAATACAGAAGAGGCGCATTCATTCACGTTGTGCAACCGGCCCCAGCTGAGTGGGAGAGGGATGTGCTCCGAGTCCGAGCGCTTCCGCTTTTGCAGCACTTGGAGATTTGGATCGAGCACATTCCGGGAGGCCGAAACCGATCAATCCTTCGGGACCTTACCAAGGGCGTCGAGTTAATTGTGCACGGGCCGTTCATCCACGGTTCTGTGGTCACACACGTGGACGCTATAGCTGACCTTACATTGCGCAGGTGGACACAGACCGTGGATCTCGCGGTGGAGTTCGGCGTTAAGGTTGTGACGTTCCACACTGGGACCTTTCCCGCTTTCGACTCCCGCCAAACCGCCTTTGAAAGGTTGATCAAGCGATTTGATGGCTTTGCAGGAATGGAGTCCCCAGTCGTAACCTTGGAGAACATGCCGATTAAACGAGGTGCTGAAATTGAATGTCTTGGCGCACTGAGTGATTTGGAAGCTCTTAAAGCTATGCTTCCCCATGTCCGGTTTACTCTCGATATAGGACATTGCCTCCAAAACGGGGACAGGTTTGAAGAGTTCATAACTAAACAGATTAGCTCGATAGAGAACATTCATCTTCACGACGGGGAGCCTGGCGGGAGAAGCCATCTTCGGCTCGGCACAGGCGTGCTTGATCTCTACGGTCTTCTCAGCCGTTTGAGACGGGTTGGTTATAGGAAATATGTCAGCCTTGAGACAATTTCTTTCGAAGATACCTACGCGTCCTGGCAGACTTGGCTCAACGCGGAAATGGCTAAATAGGGCTCGGCGGGTGCCGTCCGCTGCAACCCACATCCCCAGCCAGTTTTGTGCATACCGGCGAGCCGTTGTCCATTTTCTACCCTGACCATCTGAGTTATCATTCCGGCATGAGCCCAGAAAACAAAACCTTGAGCTTCGATATGCAGGATTGGATTGGGAGGTGCCGGGAGGCATTGGCCCATCTAAGCACCCCTCCCTACCTTGACGCGGAGATACCAGAGCTTGAACAGAACCTCCCATTCGACTATGAGACGGCGCGGGCAAAGCCTGAGCTAGTCCAACAATTTGCTCAGACCGCCGAGAAGAGCCTTGCCCTGTCACCGGGTGATTTGGGCCTTAGACTTGCTGCTTTGTACCCACTGCGGCGGGCCGCCGTCTCAATCGTCGGCGAGCTGAGGACATTCGGGTCGTATTGGGCGACGGATGAGGAGAGCCAAGTCTTCAAGCATCTTGTTGCCCTTTGCGTTCCAGAGAGGCTGACAGGTTTGGATGAGATTAAATTCGAACTTTACAACGCGTATCTGGCTGCGAACTGGGAAAAGGCCGAGGAGTTGTTCTTGCGCTTGGCAGTTCTCGGGTTCCTTCCGCCGAGCGAGATGTTTTTTCTGCGAGGTCAATTCTGGTTCCTATCAGTTTTCGGTCGGCAGATCGAGTTCGAGATGAGCGACCCCGATTCCGACCTCAATTGCGAGTGGACTTTTTCGCTGCCAAGTAATTGGCGTCGTATTGGATTCGACCAGTTCCCCAGACCAGAGTTGCTTAAAAAAGGCTCTCCGGCACATTGGGTTCTGATGGCTTGGTCCGCGAATCCAAAGATGGTAGAGCGGTACGCCAACGCAGCAAGCAGGCTCCCGCAAATCGGTGACGATGGTCTTCTGTTAGAGATGGGCGAGCAGCACCATCAAGCGACTCCTGAAGAACAGCGCCTGCTTGTTCATCAGATGTTCAGGGACTTTAAGCCCATCGAATTCCCAACTTTTTCTGACGGTTTGAAGGCACGACTTACGAAAGGAGTAGCAGACCTGTGTAAAGGTGGGGAGCACGACAGAAGTCTGGGCGTCAATTACCGCCCGCTTCTTGCGCGAGCCGAGTTTGCGCTAGGAAATTTCCCTGATGCGGCGAAGCTTTTCAAACGTGCGCTTGAGGACAAGGTCACTTTCGAAGAATCGGAAGACGGTACTACCGAATACCAGTGGCAACTTATGTTTTCAGCAGCGTGGTCGTTCCGTCAAGCTGGTGATTACCAGCAGGCTGTTGACACGCTGCTTAGCGCTTTACCATGGCCGGGGGCAGGGTGGTGGGTCGCGAAATTTTATTCGGAGTGCGGGAAGTATGAAGCTGCGGCTGAATTCCTGAAGCTCGAATCAGAGACGGCACTTCCTCCGCCGGAGTCATGGCTTCTAAGCTCGACACTGGCGTTGGGGGAAATAGCAAAGGAACAGGAGGGAGTCCGCGCAGAGAAGTTTGTCCGGGAACTCGAACGCAAAAGTCCTGAATTCCTGAGAGTGTTGCATGGCTTTACACAACAATATTGGCCTCAGTTTTGTAAACTTGAGCGCGAGTCTCAGCAGTGCTGGATATACGCCGAATGCTTGATACACAAGGAGCCGTTGACGCCGGAATTCCTGGTGCGTGACCTCCGGAGCGCCGTTAAGGAGTTCGGATGGGTACTAGAAAACGAACTGAGAACTAAGATATTCAAGCCATTTCGTGAGCAGCGCGTTCACAGCGACCGCCAACTTCTAGAGAAATCGCGGCAGCGGTACGATTGTGATCCCAATGATCCATTTCTGGCATTCATTGTTTCGGATAGGGATGTGGAGCGTGTCGGATTTACGCTGGGACAGATGATCAAGGTTCTGGAGGGGAGCGTGGACGCATCGAATGCGACGGAGGATGCATTACAGCGATGGCTCAAGAAGCGCTTTGAACGAATCCATCAATGCATTCCGCACATGTGGGAAGTAAACAGCAAGCGCAGGGAAGCTATCCACCACAACCCTGTGTATAAACAGCAGGATGTTTTGAGCATTGCGTCGCTTTGCCGGCAGGCTCTTAACTGGGTTTGATGTGCCAGCAATGCCTTACTTGAGTGGTCACCCCCGGTCTGCCCGCAAACATCTGATTCTGGGCTGGGCGTTCCGCTGCCAACCGGCATCACAGGATCAAGCACTTGCGGCGAGCCAAAGGGAAGGTTTTTTGGGCAGGGGCTCGCGACACGGACGAACATACGAAGTATTGCCCAGGTCGGAGCGGTCGGTCAGCGCTTCCAATCTTCATCGATAAGTACCGAGCGCCTTCGACAAAGAATCGAGGGCCATAGGGGCTTGCTTATTTGGTCCGAGGCTGCTTAAAGCGGCTGTCGGAAGCGAACACGTTCCGGCGCGGCTATCTGCCAAGCTTCTGGTTGAAGAACCTGGCCATGATATCCAGCGCTTCCTTGGTCTCCGGCAAGTGATAGTCATACCAGAAAGCGTGCGGCAGGGCTTCGAAGACTACGAGTTGCCCGTCCACGCCTGCGCGGAGGAAAGCACGGTGCAGGATCGTGGTCCCGCTCAGTAGCAGGTCGCGGGTGCTGGTGACGAAGAGCGTGGGCGGGAATCCCCGCAGATCCGCGTACACCGGGGAGAGCACTGGATCCCTGGGACTGGCGCTGCCCACGTAAGCACTCAGGTGAGAACCTTTCGACGGCGCCCTGAGCGGTCCGCAGAGTCCCGAGACCGCATAGAGCGCCTCGGAATCCCCCGCCTGGCTCATGTCCCCCGTCCCGGAGAAGACGCCCAAGGCGGCGGGAAGCGGCAGACCGTCATGCCGCAACCGGACGGCGACCTCGGCGGTAAGAATTGCGCCGGCGGAGGTCCCAAACAGTCCCATATTCTGTGCGGACAGGTCTTACAACTTCGCAGGCCTCGTGAGTCAGGCCCCCACATATCCTCCGTCCTACACCGTGCCCATGCGGGACGGTCACGATAGCGTCTAAGCTGGCCCTCTTGGCAGCCATCTGGATGTGGGAACTGGTCCTCAAGGCATCGCTTGTTCACAAGCAATAGTGCGTGGTAGTATGTAGGCAGTATGGTGTTTCACGTTACGCTCAGCGCCGCAGAGGATGGCTGGATCGTCGCTGAATGCCCGGCCTTGCCTGGATGTGTTTCTCAAGGCAAAGACGAGCAAGAGGCCCTTGCCAACATCAAAGAGGCCATTGCCGCGTGGCTGTGGGCTGAGGATCAGAAGGCCGCATCGCAGCTTCCGCCCATCAACCGGCCTGAGATCCTAGTGTCTGTCTAATCGTGTGGCACGCATTGCCAACGTTTCGGGCAAAGAAGCGGTGAAAGCCTTTGAAAAGGCCGGGTGGCGCGTCATCGGCCAAGTTGGAAGTCACGTGGTCATGACTAAGGGGGATGTGCGGGCGAACCTTTCTATTCCCCAGCACAAAGAGCTGTCGGTAGGGACGCTTCGCGCCCTCATACGGCATTCAGGAATGACGGTGGAGGGGTTCCTTGACCTACTTCGAGGGTATCTTTCGGTCTGTTCCCCGTGCCCGTTGCGGGACGTCGCTTACTCAAAGGTTTTGCCAAAAATTGCACAGCAACTCGCATACCGCATGGCAGTCGCCCACGCCTCCCGCCGCACCCAGAAACCATGAAACAGACTTGTCATTCCGAGCGAAGCAGGCAGTCTTGCTTTGATTCAGGCACATCGAAGGCGACAAGCAGAGCAAGATTCCTCGCTCGGAACCACAAAGCATTCTCAAAGCAGGGCAGAAGGGGAGTCACATCTGCTGCTATCTGCCAAGCTTTTGATCGAAGAATCTGGCCATGATATCCAGCGCTTCCTTCGTCTCCGGCAAGTGATAGTCATACCAGAAAGCGTGCGGCAGGGCTTCGAAGACTACGAGTTGCCCGTCCACGCCGGCACGGAGGAAAGCACGGTGCAGGATCGTCGTCCCGCTCAGCAGCAGGTCGCGGGTGCTGGTGACGAAGAGGGTGGGCGGGAATCCCCGGAGGTCCGCGTAGAGCGGGGAGAGCACTGGATCCGTGGGACTGGCGCTGCCCACGTAAGCACTCAGGTGGGAACCTTTCGACGGCGGCTTGAGCGGTCCGCAGAGTCCCGAGACCGTATAGAGCGCCTCGGAATCCCCCGCTTGGCTCAGGTCTCCCGTCCCGGAGAAGACGCCCAAGGCGGCGGGAAGCGGCAGACCGTCATGTTGCAACCGAACGGCGGCCTCGGCGGTGAGAATTGCGCCGGCGGAGGTCCCAAACAGTCCCATATTTTGTGCGGAGTGGGTCTTCAGGAGATCCTTGTACACTGCCTCCGTGTCGTCAACCGCAGCGGGAAAGGGGTGCTCCGGCGCGAGACGGTAGTAGACTGAAACCACCGTAGTCTCGGTGAGATTGGCAATGGGGATGCCTTCGACGAGTGAACCCGAGTCCGAGTTGAACCCTCCACCGTGGACGTTGATCAGCACGCGGTTTCGCTTTTCCGATGGTAGGGCGAGCGGCGCGATCACGTCACAGCGCACACCGGCGATCATCTTCTCCTCGACGCTCACCGGATAAAGCTTGCGCGCCTCTTCCGCCCGGCCCTTGCGGAAGGCGTCGGTCCTGGCACGCCGCTCGGCCAGGGATGGCTCCGGGCCCGAGGGGCCCGGCCGTGAGATGAACTTCTGCGCGTCGGAGCTGATCGTCCCCGGCACAGGAATCACGCGCGTGATGTGCGCCGTGCCATCCGCATCAACCGTGCAAGTGTCGGACTGCGGAACTGGCCCGAGCTGGTTCTGTTGTGCCCGCGCCGCCGACAGCAAAATCCAAAGTGTTCCGACGATCAGTGCCATCATCATCGTGGTGCGTTGCGCTCTCGCAAATCGCATGGTGATCCTCCGCGCCAGGTATAGACTGTCAATTGAGGAAGCCTCTCAGCAGGCAGGTTAGCACAGAACTACCGAAACGGACAGAAAATGCCAAAAGGACGTTATTTAGAGTTATAGTTGATAGCCAGGACACGGAAGAGCGTAGCCATGAAAAAGAAGATCCTCTTGATCGAAGACGAGCCGGGGCTGGCGGCGACTCTCCAAGACCGCTTGCAGGGTGAAGGTTACAGCGTAGAAGTCGCTGCGGATGGGGAAGTGGGTCTGGAGCACGCAACGCGTGATTACTTCGACTTGATCATCTTGGACATCATGCTTCCGGGGAGGAGCGCCCTCGAGGTTTGCCGGGAGTTGCGCCAGCAAATGATTACCGCACCTGTCTTGATGCTCAGCGCTCGCAGCCAGACGATCGATAAAGTTCTGGGTCTGAAGATCGGCGCGGACGATTACGTTACGAAACCCTTCGACATACTGGAACTTCTGGCCCGAATCGAGGCCCATTTGCGCCGCGCTCCGAGTGGGAGCGGGAAGCCGGGCGCCCTCTACCAATCCGGTCCTATCCGAGTGGATTTCCGCCGCGCCGAGGTTTTTCGGCACGAATCCCCGGTGGCTCTCTCGGCGCGGGAGTTTCAATTGCTCAAATACTTCATCGAGCACCGGGGAGCGACGTTGTCTCGAAAGGAGTTGCTGAAGGAAGTGTGGGGGTACGGTGGAGTGCCCTCGACGCGAACCGTGGATGTCCACGTCTTCACTCTACGACGCAAGCTGGAAACTGACCCTAGGCATCCGCAGCTTATTCAGACTATAATGGGGCTTGGCTACAAGTTTCTCGGATGACCCCCGTAGGCGCGCGGGGCTTGCAAAGCGTTGCCGCGTCATGCTGTCGCCTGAAACAAGGTGAGCGCGCTGCCGCCAGAAAGCCTACCCTGTTTGTTTGGGTGAGAGCCTCGCCGGCTCAGTAATCCGGCGCAAGGGAGTGCAGTCCTTAATCATGTCTGGGAAGCGAGGCGAAGAGTTTGGGTCGTAAGCTAGGGAAGCGGCCGGCATCAAACCAATGTAAGTAAACATTTACGTCCAATTAATATGAGCGGGAAAACCACTGCTGCCTTATAGCCTTCCAACAGGTTTACACTGCTCTTGAAACTGGCTTATCCTAGCCCCTAAGTGCCCTGTTTCATGGGGCATGCCGTACCGCAAGAGGATACTGGAGGAATCATTGACACGAGCGATCTCAGGGTTCATCAAGTTGATGCAAACGAGTGCCCTCCTGCTTTGTATTGTTCTCGGGTGCGAAGGCGCGTCCGCGCAAGTTGATTCGGGAACCGTTGGTGGGACAGTTAAAAATCCAGCCGGTGAAGGAGCGGCCGGCGCCAAGGTCTTTCTCAAGAATGAAGCAACTGCCATTGCGAAATCCACGTACACACGGGGAGACGGCACCTACATTTTTGCGCCCGTCAAGATCGGCATTTATTCCGTATCCGTCGAGCTGCAAGGATTTGTTCCCGCCTTTCAGACGGGTGTGGCGGTGGAAATTCAACAGCGCGTAGTAGTTGACTTCCATTTAGTTGCTTCCCAAGCCGCTTCCGGAGCCAGCGTTTCCTCGGGCTCGACTTCGTCTTATAGCTACGAGCCAGCGGACAAAATATTGACTGCCGACGCCCTCCAATCTCTCCCCGTCTACAGCCGCAACTTCACCTTTTTGGCGCAAGTGCTTGCCGGCACGGGCCCCCTAGCGCCAACGTACACCGGCTTGTCGACGACCGGGAGTTTCACCGCCGCCGGCGTCCAATCTTACCAAAACAACTATCTCCTCGATGGAGCCGATAACAACTCCCGTTTTCCGGACTTCACCCCAGGCACCGCCTACACGGTTCTTCCTCCCATGGACGCGATTGAAGAATTCAGGGTTCAAACCCCTCTCGCCAGCGCCGACATTGGAGGAGCGGCCGGGGCGGTTGTAAACGCGTCCACAAAATCAGGCAGCAACGACTTTCATGGAAGCGCCTGGGGCTACTTCAGTAATGATGCCACGAATGCAGCGGATTTCTTTGATGACGCCGTGGCTCTCAAGCGGGCGGAATTGCACAGGACCCAGTTCGGCGCGATTCTGGCTGGGCCCCTCGACCTCGGGAGTTTCTATAATGGCAAGAACAAGACATTCTTCTTTGCGGATTACCAGGGCATGAAGGTTCGCCAGGGGGTTCCGACCGTCGAGACCGTTCCCACCACCGCTGAGCTACAGAGCGGCTTTACGAATTTCTCAGACTTGATCACGGGGCAGCCCAACTGCACCTCCGGGCCGGATGTGCTGGGGCGCACCGTACCCTGTGGAACGATTTTCGATCCTGCCACAACACGCTTGTTAGCCTACGGCCAAGTCGATCCGGTTACACATTTGAGCGCCAATGCCACGGGCTACGCCCGCGACCCATTTCCGGGCAACCTGATCCCTATCAAACGAGTAGACCCGGTGGGGGCGGCGCTCCTGGATTTGTTCCCCTCACCCACCACTACCAGTATCTTCAACAATTACACGACGAACGATTACAGCCGAGGCGACGCCAACCAGTTGGATATTCGCATCGATCACCACATGAGCGATCGCAACCAGGTGTTCGGCCGTATCAGCTACTTCGACAACCCCCAGTTGCAAGTGGGTCCTTTGCCGACACAGGTGAATGGTGCGGTGGACTACGCGGATGGGGGAGGGTATACGCAGACCGAAACGGCGCTGAATGGCGTCTTGAGCATCAACCACGTCTCATCCTCGACGCTGGTCGAGGATCTCCGTTTGGCGGCCAACAGGATGGCGGTGCAGAGGCTGCAAGCCTACGGCAATAACCTGACCGATATCCCCGCGCAATACGGGATTGAAGGAGTTCCACAATTCACAGGCAACGGCGGCTTGCCCACCTTCAATGTGGGGATTTACTCTCAGCTTGGAAGCAATCCGTACATGCCTGCGATTGATTACAGTACGACCTACCAGCTTAGCGAAAGCATTACCAAGATCAGGGGGATCCACACCATAAGGGGTGGGGGTGAGGTCATGCAGATTAAGGCCGCGACCGATCAACCTCCTTATTCCCGCGGAGAGTTCGGTTTCTCGGGCAACTACACCTCCATTCCCAACGTCCTCGACCCCAGCACGGGGGCCGCTCAGTTTGTTTTGACCCCTGAGAAGTCGTCGATTTCCTTCGGACGGGATAACGTGGGCGGGCCGAGCCAGGTTTTGGCCTCCAACATAACCAATACTTTTGCTGACAACCGGCGGCTTTATTATGCCGCCTACTTGCAAGACGACTGGAAGTATCGCCCCAATCTGACCATCAGCCTGGGCGCTAGGTGGGAATACTTCCAGCCTTGGAAGGAAGAATTCAGCGCGGAGTCGAACTTTATTCCGGGCACCTCGGGTTCTGCTCAATACGTGATTCCAGCCGGTCGGGGGTTCGATACCCTCCCTTGCGGCCCTTTGTACCCAACAACTTGCACGACAACCTATATCAATACGCTCTCTACCAACGTTCAGGATACGTTCATTAACGATGGCGTTACTCTCACCTATGCCCGCCGAGGAAGCTTGGTGGACACCCAAAGGCTCAATATTGCTCCCCGCTTCGGGTTTGCTTATCAGTACTCGCCCCAGATCGTGGTTCGGGGGGGAGGTGCGATGTTCTATGGCGGACTCGAGAACCAGGGAATCCAGGCAAACCTCGGCGGCAACTATCCCTTTCAAATCAATTACAATTACACAAGTCCCGATGATGGTTCGCCGATCGTCTACCCTTCCACGGCGCAGACCGCGACTTTGGACGAGGGCCTTGCGCCTGTCCCACTCACGCCTATTGCCGCGACCGCCCTCGACCTGGCGTTGCGAGGTATCCAACACAGTTTCAAGAATCCCTACACGGTTAATCTGAATCTCACGGTGCAATACCATCGGACGAATAATGATGTCGTTGAGTTCTCCTGGGTCACGACGGCGGGCCACCATCTCCTGATCAATCCGGGAGTGAATGAGGTCGGCGTGATGCTCCCCGTCTTCGAACAACGCCAACAATATCAACCTTACCTCAACTTTGCTTATGGCTCGAGTTTCCTTGACACCTCGGGGACCAGCAAATTCAATTCCGGTCAAGTGCAATATGCGCGAAATTTCGGGCACGGGCTCAATTTTCTTGCCAATGTAACCTATGCAACGACCCGGACGGATGCTCTGGACTTTTTCAACCCCCAGAACACGCAAACTTACCGCGCCCCTAACATCGAGACTTTCGGGGTCAAGGGTGATTATGAACAGGCGGATTTCAACGTTCGGGAGGCGGCCCACTTCAGCGGCGGGTATGTCCTGCCTTTTGGGCCGGGAAAACAATACCTCGCGCAGAAAGGCGACCCCCTGGGGAAAGCCCTCGGCGGCTGGACTCTCAACTGGATCTTCACATGGGAGACCGGCCAGCCGGTGACAATTCCTTGTACTATTACAACTGCTTCGGGGGCCGGCTGCGATGCTCTGTTCGTATCGGGGGCAAATCCCAACGCGGGACCACACAATGTCACCCAGTTTTGGAATCCTGAGGCTTTCTATAATCCCGCTCCGACCGCCACGGTAGGGCAGAGCAATCTTGCCCCTCTGGGAGGCGCTCCCTCACAGGTTTACGGTCCGAGGCTTACCAGGCTCGACGCGGCCCTGCGACGGAGCTTCCAGCTTACTGAGAGCGTCCGGCTCGAGTTTCGCGCTGAGGTCTACAACGCATTGAATCACCCGTTCTTTGCGCTGCCGTCAAACCTGAATTTTTTGAACGCTACGAACTTCGGCCAGATCAGTTCTACACGAGACAACCCGAATGACGCGCGTGAACTCCAATTTGCTGTAAAATTCTACTTTTGAATTCGAAGGTGGATATGCTGAGTATCTTATTCTCCCTGCTTTCCATTCTCTTCACGGTTTTGAATCCAGTAGGCCACAAGCCCGTCAGGATGCCTTCCCCTACGCAGGACCTCCCTGCCTCGAAAGCCCGCGTTTGGAAATCCTACGACGCCTTGCCCATGAGTTTTGAGGTGAATCAAGGGCAGGCGGAGCGCACCATCCGGTTTCTGGCGCGAGGCCGGGGGTACGCCGTCTTGCTGAAGCCGAACGAAGCGGCGCTGGCGCTTGTATCGCCGGGGCGGAGCGCTCGGTCCCCGGAACGGGCGCAGGACCAGCTAAGGCCGTCCACTCGCGCGCTCCGCATGAGAATTGAGGGCGCGAATCTCGCCGCGCGCGCCACGGGTCTCCACCGGCTCCCTGGGATCAGTAACTATTTCATCGGCAATGACCCCCGCCGCTGGCACACCCATATTCCGACTTTCGAGAAGGTACAGTTTGAGAATGTTCGCCCGGGCGTCAATCTTGTTTACTACGGGAATCAAGGTCAACTGGAATACGATTTCGTACTCTCGCCGGGGGTCAAGCCGGAGTCCCTGAGGCTGAGTTTCAAGGGCAGCGACGCGGCAGTTGATGAGCAGGGTGATTTGGTCTTCACCTCGACACAGGGCAAGGTAACTTTCCGCCGGCCGGTCGCCTACCAGAGTCACTCATCGGACCCGGCAAAAAAGCATTTCGTCGCCGCATCCTATGTTCTTAAAGGGCGCAACAGGATTGCATTTTCGGTGCCCCATTATGACCCGCATGAGCCGTTGGTAATTGATCCGGTCCTGAGTTACTCGACTTACCTGGGTGGCAATGCCGGTGACGCCGGAAATGCGATTGCCTTGGATACCCTCAATGACGCCTATGTTACCGGCAGCACCGCTTCCACCAACTTCCCGTTCGTCAGTGGCTACCAAAGGAATTACGCGGGCGACACGGACGCATTTGTGACCATGCTGAGATATGACGGCGAGGCACTGATCTACTCCACGTATTTGGGCGGGAATAATTACGATGTGGGCAACGGAATTGCCGTGGACTCTTCCGGGGACGCTTACATCGTAGGGAGTACCTCCTCCTCAAATTTCCCCGCCACGCCCGCCAACGTCTTTCAACCCACTTTTGGCGGCAACACGGACGCCTTTGTGGCCAAATTGGATCCCAGCGGTTCCCACCTGCTCTTTTCGTCGTTCCTCGGCGGTAGCGATGTTGATTACGGGAATGCCGCGGCCCTGGATCAGTACGGGAATATGTATGTGACAGGCTACACGGAATCCACTGATTTTCCCACGGCCAATCCGATTCAGTCCGGTAACGATGGCAATGGTGATGCCTTTGTGGCCGAAGTCAACAAGCTCGGGACGGAGTTGGTCTATTCCACTTATCTGGGTGGAAGCAGCGCGGACTCGGGACAGGGAATCGCAGCGGATCCGGGCGGCAATGCCTATGTGGTCGGCTACACCTTTTCCTCCAACTTTCCAACCTACAATGCTTATCAGAGCGCCAATGGCGGGAGCGTGGATGCGTTCCTCACCAAAATAAGTACCAATGGCGCCGGCTTTGTGTTTTCGACCTACCTGGGTGGAAAGGGTGATGACAGAGCCTGGGCGGTCGCGTTAGACCCCCAACTCAATATTTACGTCGCCGGGACCAGCCTCACACCTTGTACTCCCCAAAACACGACGACAACCCTGTGTAATCCCATCACAACCTTCCCCACGACTGCCGGGGCGTTTCAGACTTATACCACCAAGCAATCGCCGGGCTATTCCGTCGGGTTCATCACCAAGTTCAACTTCCTCGGATCCGGCCTGATCTATTCCACCCTCTTGGGCGGAAGCTTGACCGACTCCCCCGCCGCCATCGCCGTCGACCCTTCAGGAAACGCCTACGTTACCGGATACACTCAGTCGAGTGATTTTCCCACCGCCAACGCCGTGCAGGCGGGCATCGCAGGAGGCACTTGCGGGTCGAGCCCCTGCCCGGACGCCTTCGTTACCGAAGTGAATACGCTCGGATCGTCTTTGGTGTACTCCACCTACCTCGGGGGGACCGCCGCAGACTTCGGAAATGGCATTGCTTTGGACATCAACACCAACGCTTACGTCGTGGGGACAACGGACTCTGCCAATTTCCCTGCCATTGCCCTTGCTTATCAAGGCCAGTCGGGGAATACCAATGGACTTGGGAACGCCTTCATCTCCATGGTTTCTCACAGCAATCTTGCGGGTGTGGGCTTGACCCCGCAGAGACTGGACTTCGGAAATGTCCAGGAATACACGACCGAAAATGTAACCGCCCTGGATGTCCCTGCCACGGTGACTCTTACGAACGCCGGCACCGTCCCGCTACAGGTCTCCAGCGTTACCACGACCGGGGATTTTGCCGAAACTGACGATTGTGTGGGAACCATCCCGGCGGGCAGTGGACGTTGCACTATCAACGTCACCTTTACTCCCTCGGGGTTGGGGGCCGAAACCTATCAGCTAGCGGTCAACGACAATGCCGCGGGAAGCCCGCATCTGGTCACGCTCACCGGCACTGGCACCACGGGCGCCACGACGGTACAGTTTACGCCCACCAGTCTGGTGTTTGCCCCTCAGACTATGAACACTCTCAGTCCAGCCCAGACCGTATACATGACCAACAACGGCGAGACCCCTTTGACCGTTACCAACATTGCGACGACTGGCCCCTTCGCGGAAACCAACAATTGCCCCTCTACCCCCTTTACGCTTGCCCAGAACGCCACTTGCACTTTCCGGATCACTTTCACCCCTACCAACACGGGCGTCCTAACTGGAACTCTCACGGTAACTGACAACGTGGCAAGCGGGGCCTCGAGCATTACTTTAACGGGGACTGGAAACCCTATCTTTAACCTCACTTCTCCAACCCTCACGCAATCTCTGCCCATTGGCACAGACGCGACCACCTTTACTGTAACCTTCGCCCCCTCCACGCCCAGCACCTTCACGGACACCGTCGCCCTGTCGTGCACCTCCGGGGCCACCTGCTCTTTCAACCCATCGAGTATCGCTTTGAATTCAACCATCATACCCCCGGCCAGCACATTGACGGTTTCAGGACTCTCGAAGTCAAACGCGAACCCTTTCATTCTCACCATTAGTGGACTTGACACCACCGCCACCATCGGCACGGCCACGCTGCCTTTGAACATATACTTTGGGGACTTCTCGCTCACTGCCGCTCCCCCTATTCAATCGCTGGTCTCCGGGGCATCGACCATTTATACGGTCACCGTTTCCCCCCTCAACAGCTTTAACCAACCCGTGGTTCTAAGTTGTCCTGCCACCACCTTGCTGCCGCAGGGAGTGCGGTGTATTTTCTCGCCCGCCGCACTGACGCCCAGTGGTGGAGCTGTCAGCTCCGCACTAACCGTGAGCACCACGGCGCAATCCACTTCAACTACTACAGGGTTAGTCCCGCCGCGCCTCCGCCCGCGGATTCCGCCCGGACCAATGTTTATGCTGGTCTTGTGGGGATTATCCAGCCTGACTATCTTTATGGCCCTGCTGGCCCGTCGCAGGGTGGGCTACCGTGGGATGGGGAAGCGCAGGAGACTCATTTACGTACAGGTGGCCTTAGCCGCGCTTGCCCTTGCCACGGCGTTTTGGGTGAGTTGTGACACCAACATCTACACCAATGTCATCCAGCCCCAATCGGTCAATGGGACTCCAACGGGTAATTACAAGATAAATATCTACGGCACCTTTACCGGCACAACTGCGGGAATCGGAGTTGTCAGCGGAACCCCCACGACGGTCGTGCGTCAAACTGTGGTCAACCTCACCGTGGAATGACGACTGAAGAAGGTAATCGGGACCTGCTGGTGTGCTGTCACACTTAACTTCCTACAATCCTACGACCCCCTCTCCCCCAAGGGGGAGAGGGGCCGGGGGTGAAGGGGTCCGGCAAGGTCAGGGTGTCAACAATTAAGCGGGACGGGACACTAGAAGTTGAACGCCGCTTGAAGGTCAATACGGCGGTTCGCTGCGGCCGAAGAGAAGAACCCGCCGATGAGCGAATTCGAGCGGCCGAAGAAGGTCGTATTGAGAGCCCCATAAGGCGGCGACAGGTTCACGTTGTTGAAGACATTGCGGGCGTTGACGCTGAAGGTGAGGCTGTAGCGCGCGTTGGTGACGCTTCCCCCCGGGCCGAAGAAACCGCCGCCACCACCGCCGCTAAGCCCGCGGCCTCCCAGCCCGCCACCGTAGCCGCCTCGACCGCCGCCACCACCCGGTCCCCCTGGCCCGCCGGCGAACCCCCCGCGAGAACTTTCAGGCTTTTTCCCGAATCCGAATGTTTTGCTAATGCGCAGGTTGGCTGAGAATTGGCCCGGACCAATACCGTAGTTGGGCGGAATGACGGCCTGGCCGGGACCGGGTGTGGTATTGAAGGTGCCCCATCGAGTCGCTACGATATTGCTTCCTGAGGCGCCCGGACTGGCGAGAGCAGGCCGATCATTGAAATTGGCAGTCCCATAAAGATCCTGGTTGTCTACGAAGATGTTGAAGGGCGCGCCGGAATTCGCGACGATGAAGGGGCTGACGGCGAACCCGTGCGGCAGGTTCCAGTTGCCGCCCATGAATGCGCGATGCCGGACGTCGAACCCCGCCCGCCCGTAGTCTTCCGCGACATCGTACGGGTTCATGGGTGAGCTGGTATTGCCGCTAGCGTAGCCGAGTGTGTAAAAGCCAAACAACATCAGCTTCGATCCCATGCGCAGGTTGAAATTCGTGATCACCTGATTCTGGTTGAATATACCGGCGGACTCGAGCTCGTAGATCTGTCCAACATTAGTCACGTTGCCGTAATTTTGGTACGGGCGCACGCCCGCCGAGGGATCTCCGAACGGATATGTTCCAGGCAGGGGTGCATTGATGTCGCGGCTCATAATCTGATGAACGCCGTGCGAGTTGAGATAAGTGACGGAGAGGGTGGCGTTCTTTGATAGTTGCCGCTCCAAACCCGCGCCCGCCTGAATCGTATAAGGCGTTCGCAGGTTCGGATCAAGCGGGTCAACGTTCGAACCAGGTTGACAACCGGGCGCCGCGCCCACGGCCGGAATATCGCTCGAAAGATCAGGGAAAAAGGCGGGGTTGATGACTGTAAAGCTCTGCTGGACGCAGCCATTCAAGCGCTCGGCCATAAGCAGAGAACCCTGCGGAATGCGGTCATAGAAAATGCCAGAGCCGGCGCGTAAAACGGTCTTGGGCGATTTTCCCCGGCCCAGGCCCCAAGCCAAACCCACGCGCGGGGCGAGGTCGGCGTGGTCATTTATCCCGGTCTGTGTCTCGAAGCGCAAGCCCAGGCTGAGCGTCATATTGGGTCGAACCCGCCAATCGTCTTCACCGTAAAGTCCCAGGTCAAAGTAATTGATGCTGGCTGTGGGAATGCCGCGGTTGATCGAAAACAAAGTCGCTCCGCCGCCCGCCGCCCGAATCTGGGCGTCCGTCCACCCGGCCTGCACACCTTGCCGCGTAATTTGATAAGCGGTTAGCGAAGGAAAGGCAAAGAAGCCGTTAAAGCTGCTAGTCGAGCTGGTGGACTCCTCGTTGTCCCGCAGGCGCCCGCCGAACCTCACAAAATGCTTGCCCAGGGTGATCGACGTGTAGTTCTGGAACTCGTAGTGATCTTCGCTGTCGGTTTGAACTCCCGTGGTATTGCCGCCTCCTGTAAACGCCCCCGCCGCCGAAATTTGGCAGGGTTGCGCCAGCAACATGCAGCCGATAGGACTCCCAATAAGGTTACTCGAGCCGCTGAGCGACAGATTCACGGGGGCCGAGTAGCTGCTGTCGTGCAGGTATTGGAAGCGGGCTTGGTTCACCGTCCTGTCGCTGATCACTTGCGTGTCGCCCACCTGAATTGTGTGTTCGGAGCCGTTGGCGTTGTAGGCCTGCGAAGGGAGTGAAAACTGCCCAACTCCATTGTCGGTGTCGGTGTTCTCCCAATACTGGTAGCGCACCGTCAAGACATTCTTCGAGCTGAGCTGGTAATCCACACGCGGACCGAGGTTCATGCGCATATGAGGGTTGAGCACGGCCTGGCTGTAAGGGACCTGCTGGGTCAAATCCGGGCTGAGAACGTAGGCGCTCACCACGCTCGCGTCGTCAAGATCCCGGCGAAAGATGCTGAAGAAGAAAGATGCCTTCTTGTTGATGGGACCGCCAACGTTCCCGTTGTAAAATTGCGAATGATAGCCCGGCTCTTCCAGCGCGAAAGGGTTCCGTGTATTGAAAGAAACGGTATTCCCGTTCACGAAACCTTGTCCGTGATATTTATCCTGCCCCGGTTTGGTGGTAATCTCGATGCGGCCGTAGCCAAGCTTGTCGTATTCCGCCGAGAAGGGATTCTGGTTGACCCGGATCTCCAGAATCGAGGACTTGGGGGGAAGCTGGCCGCCGGTGAAGCCGTCAATATAGATCTGGCCTCCGTTTGGCCCCGCCGAGGGCCCCGCCAGCGCCTCCAGCTCGGACTGCAATTCATCGGGGTCGTCGGAGAGTGAGTCGAGCTCTTTGCCTGACATAACGAGTGAAGTGGCATTGTTCTCGGGATTGACGCTCACGTTGGGCGCCTCACCTGAGACGGTGATCTTTTGCACTTCTTCCTCGATCTGAAGTGAGATGACGAGCTTTTGGACTTGGCCCGCGCTGATTTCAACTCCCTGCTGCTCAAACAACGCGAAACCTTTTGCGATGGCCTTCACCGTGTACTTCCCGGGAGCCAGTTCTTTAAACTCGTAAATGCCGTCTTTGTTCCCTTCGACAGCTTGGGTTTGTCCGCTGGCTGAGGTCACCAGTACGGTCGCTTGCGTCATCGCGCCGCCTGAAGGGTCGTTCACTTGGCAGCGCAGTGTGCCGGATGGGGCTTGCGCGAACAAAGGGCTTGCGAGTAATGCCGCCAAGAAAAGTGCCGCAAAGATAGAAGCTGGCTTCCCAAACAACCGAAATTTCATCATGTCTCCTGCCAATACGCCCGCGCTTAACAACCGGGCGCTGAATTATTGTGTTCCCTCTTCGCCGGTTGGGGCGCCTCCGCCGAGGTTCCAGCCTGCCATGAACATCGCCTGGCTGGCGCTCGGGGAAGCCGTCAGAATCGGTTCCACACCGCTCAGCAGCGTGATTGCCGTGACTCCACCGGAATCCGTGCCCTGTGTCGCCACAATCATCACGGCATCACCCTTCTTCAAATCGGCAAGTGTCGCCTGGGGCATCCGGTTGAGGAGTCGCTGGAAATCAGGCGCTCCGCCTCCGCCGGGTCGCGCACCTCCTGGACCTCCTGGCGACCCTCCCGGCCCTCCCCCTGGGGGAGGGCCTGCCGGACGTTGGGCTCCGTAAGCACCGGCGCCTGTGCCGCCGCCGCTCGATAGCGCGCCGGGCGCGCCGGCCCCGCCCCCCTTCAACCGCATGGCGATCCCTTGGGCCATCATGGGATCCAGCTTGCGCATTTGAGAGTCAGCCGTAAACTTCACCAGCACGGGCTTCTTCGTTTTCAAATCCATAACGCTGAGGGTGTTCTGGCTGGCGTCAATCGACGCGACCGTGCCGGCTATATTTCGAAACAATCCCGAAACGATTTCCTCCGCGGCAAAATCATTCCCGTCCTCGCTGCGCGTGCCTCGGGCACGGAGCTGATCCCCGGGTTGGATCTGGTCAAACGTCCCGGGTTTTGCATCGTCGAACTTCACCGAGTCGGGTGCGTATCGGCGCAGAATCGTGTCCTTGGAAACGTGGATCACAGTCTTTTTCGTCCCACCGAAGCCCGCCGTTGAAATCGTAATTGTGCTGGTGGCGGGATCGACGGAACTCACCAGTCCCCCCACCCCGCGCTGCCATTCAGCGCGTTCGGCCGCCTGCTTCTGCGCAATGTCCGCCTTGCTCATGTCGATCGCAGCGGTGGCCAGCAGGGTTTTCTGGTCATCCGAAATATGCCCCCGCACCTGAATGCGGTCGCCTACGGCAATGTCACTGGTAGTGATCTTCGTGGCATTCTTCAGGGTTTTCTCATTGGGTGGGACACGGATCAGGATGGCCTGATTGGAGAGTAACACCGTGAGGCGCGCTCCCGAATCGGTCTGGATGGTGAAGCCGGTCGGGTCGATACTCACCACCGCTCCCATGGCCTTGTAAGCGGGACTCGGCGTCTGTCCATATCCTGTCGCAACAAGACTCAATAGCAGAACGCCTTTACAAACGGAGGCAAGGACACGCCTTGCACCTACGTCCATAAGTCTCCGACAAATTCCCTTCCTCATCGTCAACCTCCACTGATACAGGGGGACGGGCGAGGCTGAGCCCTACCTCTCCTGTCGGAATTACGAGTCGGTAAAATCACGCGGCGGCAACTTCCAGCCTTGTGTGAATACCACCATGACAGTCGCACCGCAACGATCGGAAGCAGGCTGTCTTCCGTCTGAAAATGCGTGCTAATAGCTAATACGTTTGGGAGGGATGGAGGGTTGCGCTTGCCCCGTTAAATTCGCGTTAAGGGTGTAGGCCGGGTTTTTTGTCACTTTTCAGCCCTCATTGTCCAGTTGTGAGATTTGGATTGCACGGGTTGTAGGGGCGGCCCTTGTGGCCGCCCTGGGGGCGACCATCCCGCGCCCGCGGGATCCCTACGACGTGCCGCCACGACCCGATTCTTTCACACCTTTTCGGGGCAAGGGTATCCCTGTTGGGTGAGCCCGCCCGCGCAACAGGGATGGAGCAGGCCTGGCTCGTTACCCGCGAGCACCCGGCCCCCCAGGCGTTTCCTCCGGGGGAGTGGGCGCAACGGGCTCAACTCTCTGGATTTTGTCCTTCACCTCAGTGTTGAAGAGTTTGAAGCGCGAATAGGTGTGCGAGTTACGGAAGGTTCTCCCCTTCCACTGGACGGTCACATCCACCGCGGAAGGCAACCACATGGCCTCCGCAAGCTGCTTGAACTGTACGGGCTCGTAAGTAATTTCGGTGGTTTGCCGTTCCAGGCGGATTTTGGGCTGCGGCGCCAGCAAATCACTCCGCAGGCGAACCAACTTATACGTATCCGTGTCAATCCAGGCCACTCCCTGGAAGAGCACCAAGACAGAATCTCGATCGGTGTTGAACCGTTCGACCATCCGAGCCTTCTCGGGCGTCTGGGCAAAGGCTACCACGTAGCAATGATGCCCTGGCAGATCCTGCTGACCCAGCAGACGGAAGCTCGCGCCCGACTGGTAGGAGGGATGAAACATAAGGGAAGCGGAAGCAAAACCGGAAGTCACCATGAAACCGGCACTAAGGCTCTTCGACCCCGTCCGGTCGCCGTGCTTATCGGCACGATATTCCTCGAGCCCTACGCCCCATTTCTCCGGCTTCGCGAGTAGCAGGTACTGGAACTTTTCATCCAGAGAATCCTTGGTCTCACCTTTCTTTCCCAGCCGCGCCTCGCGAATCTGCTCCTCCGACACCGTGTTAGAGAAGTTCTGGAAGAAGGCCTGAACGTCCTCACCCGTCCTGGTCAGAATCACGGGCAGCTTATCCTGGTTCGCCGCGGCTTGCATGCCCTGAAGCTCGGGGATGGCGATGGCCAAGGCGTTGGGCGATTGGTTCAGCACGGACGCCATCTTCGAGGAGGACTCCAACTTGAGCCGCGCCAGAATCTGGTTGTTGAGGCTGTGAACCGGCAACGGGAAATCCTGGACCGGGCGGCCGCCCATGTAATCTTTGAGCTGCGCCGCAGCCGCTCGCGTGTCACCATCTTCCAGCAACGCCTGGGCGCGAAGAAACATCGCCTCTTTGGAAGCTCCGGCGCGGATCGCCTTGCCCAAGTATTCGTCGGCCGCCTCATAGTTCTTCTGGAAAATGAGTGTGCGGCCGAGCTCCCGCAGAATAAAGGGATCATCAGGTGCCTGAGCGTTGGCCTGCACCAGAAACCCGGCGGCCTTGTCGTATTCCCCCTTCCAGTCTTCCAGCACACCGAAGATCAGGTTCAACCGGGCGCGTTGAACGTTGCTGCCCTTCGCCTCCGCAGCCTTCACGGCTTCCGCAAATTCGCGCGCGGCGCCCGTCAAGCCTCCCGCGTCGAGTCTGGCAAGTCCAAGAAGCGTCTGACAATCAACACACTCCGGGTACTTCTTCACCACATGGTCCAGATCTTCCACGGCCTCGACGGGGCGTTGGCGGTCGAGAAGCTCTTCGATCCCCCGCGTCAGGTTCTTGCGTTCGGACCCCAATGTAGTATCGCCCTGCAAGCTGGCTCGTATCTTTTGCCCCAGCCCCTTGACCAGGGATCCTTCCTCCAGATCCTCGGGGCCACCCGTGTCTTCTCGCATCGTGATATTGATCGCCCAAGTCTTATCCCCGTTCCCAAAATCAACAATCTCGCGCGCCGGGTGATAACCCTCCCTTTCGACCGATAGTTTCGCGATGATGGTATTAAACGTGGTGAATTCCAACTCGTACAGAGTCGTGAATCGTCCCTGCATGTCTGTTGGGAGATCACGGAAGTAGCTCATGCCGTGACCCAGATCGACGTGCACGGTCGCACCTCGAATGGGTTCACCTCTGAAATCGGTGACCTGCCCGAAAACGTGCCAGCGGTGCTTCTCAATGTTGCGAATTGCAGGCATCGCAGGGTTGAGAGGCATTGCTCCCTGTGGCCACAAGAAAACGGGAAAGAGTAATGACAACGCGGCGGAAAAAATGGCGGTTCGAATCCCTCGTGCTCGTATGTTAGTCGGCATTTCCTTACCTCCCGAGGCCTGAGACCATACCCGTACGACCTCGCGACCGACTTGTAATATATGCCTAACGCCGCCTCGATGCAATGGCCAAATGACATGGCCAAATGACATCGTGGCCAATTGACATCGGCAATCGAGCACTACAAGTCGCAGTCATTCCCGCGAAGCTTGTCCTCCGCGAAGGCGGGGGAGCGGGAATCCATTGGACTGATGCCATCGCAAATGGCACCACCAACGGCTCACGGCGGCTCACAGAGGAGGTTTCAAAACCAAGCGGCATGGTATACACTCACACCTTACCGGGGTCCTAGGCCGGGAATGCCGGCTGAGGGCACGCCCAACCGACTCCCATAAGGTGGTTCACTGTGAATAAACAAATTGCTAGCCTATTGTTTGCTCTGGCACTTTTTAGCTCGGCGCTCTTCTCATCCAGTCTCCCGCTCGTCCCGTACCCGAACCAGCTTGAAGTGGTTCAAGGAGCATTCCGGGTGGGGGGGCGCGTCAGCATCGAGGTTGCCGGCAACGAGGAGGAAGACCGCTTTGCCGCTTCGCTTCTTGCCCAGGAACTGAACTCACTGGGTGGTGTCGCGGCAAGCGTTGGCGCGAAGGGCGCCGGCTGGCCGCGTATCGTGCTGGCGCGCAGCGAAAGCCAGGCCGGCAGGCGCATTCTGGACCAGTCGGGGTTGAGTCTGCCGCCCCAAGCCGAAGAAGAAGGCTACGTCCTGGTGGTGACTCCGCGCGAAGCCTCCGTGGTGAGTAAGACCGCCGCAGGGGTCTTTTACGGCGTCCAGACGCTCCGCCAGTTGCTTCAGCGCACGCCGGGAGGCGGCGCAGAGGCCCCGGCCGTGCGCGTGGTGGATTGGCCTGCCCTGCGCTGGCGTGGGGTGAGCATCGACATCAGCCGCGGCCCCATCCCCACGCTGGCTTCTTTCGAGCGGGAAATCGCCTTGCTGGCCGAATACAAAGTCAACCTATTCTCCCTTTACATGGAGAACACCTTTGCCTACCCCAGTCTGCCCTTGGTGGCCGCTCCCGGCGGCGCGCTTACTCCGCAGGAAGCCACGGAACTGGTCAATTTCGCCAGACAATATCACGTGGTGATTCTCCCTGAGCAGGAGTCCTTCGGGCACCTGCACCTGGCGCTTCAGAATGAGCAGTTCCAGGACATGGTCGAAGTCCCTTACGGCCACGTGCTCTCGCCCACCGTCCCGGCCTCCTTCACTTTCATTGGAAAGATGTTTGCGGACCTCGCTTCCGTCTTTCCGGGACCGTTCTTCCATATTGGGGCCGATGAGACCTACGAGTTGGGCCAGGGCCGGACCAAGGCGGAGGTCGAGAAACGGGACTACGGCGCCGTCTACATCGATTACCTTCGAAAGATCGACGAGAACTTGAGCTCCTATCATCGCAAGGTCCTCTTCTGGGGCGATATGGGCGTCCAGCACCCTGAGCATCTCAAGGACTTGCCGCACGACATGATTGCGGTTCCTTGGGACTATTCGGCGCGAACATCCTTCGTAAACGAGATCAAGCCTTTCCGCGACGTGGGGCTTGAAACCTGGGTGGCCCCGGGGGTGAGCAACTGGAGCCGCATTTTCCCGAACTACGCCGTGGCGCTCGCCAACATCCGGCAATTCGTGACCGACGGGAAAGAACTAGGCGCCACCGGGGTCTTCAACACCACCTGGATGGACGACGGCGAAGGCATGGTCAACTTCACTTGGTACGGGCTGGTCTACGGCGCCGCTCAGTCCTGGCAGAAAACGGTGGATGAGCAGCAGTTCTCCGAGGGGTGGGATTGGGCGTTTTATCGCGCTCCCGATCATCACTTCGCCACCGAGATCAAAAACCTTACAGAGATCCATCGACTCCTCCGGGCCGCCGTTCATTCGGACGGAGAGGACTGGCTGACCTGGGTTGACGCCATGAGCCCGGACGGGCAGACACTCTATAGCCAAATGGAGCCGGCCGCCCATCAGATTCGGCTTCTGGCCGAAGACGTAATTGCCGATCTCATCACCAACTCCCACCTCGCACGCCGTAACCAGGATCTGCTGGACTACGTGGACTTTGCCGCCCGGCGCTTCGATTTCCTCGGCCAAAAGGCCATCTACGCTAAATACATCATGGACCTCTACTCCCAGGCGCAAGCCAACGCTTCGCAGCCTGAGAAGGTCTACGGTATCCTGGAACGAATTAACGGGACCAATGGCTTGCTCCAGGACATGCGCGACCAGACCACCTTGCTGCGCGCCCACTACCGGAAACTCTGGCTGGGGGAAAACAGGGCGTATTTCCTCGACAATATTTCGGCCCGGTACGATGAGGAATTGGAACGCTGGGAGCGGGTGGACAGTCACGTGAATAATCTCCGACAGGTCTATCGCCACCCTCGCCGGCTGCCGCCTCTGGTCGAGCCCTAGGGCTTTCGGTGAGAAACTCGGGGTGAATGCACATGGCACGCAACCGTAGGCACAGAAAATCCGGCCTGGTTCCCAAAACGGCTGGCCCGCCTGGCGAAACACCGGCCTTGCCCGCGCAAGGCGCTTTCGCCATAGCCGATGTGCTGGTGTGGGTTACCTTGGCAATTCTTTTTGCTTTCTCGCTTGCCACACTCTACTATCCGCTGGTCCGGGCTTTCTACCGTTTTGAGTTCAACTACAACGAAGGGTGGAACGTTTACAATACGCAGACCGCGATGCAGCATCTGCCCTTGTACTATCCGAAGTATGGCTGGACCACGGTCAATTATCCATTTCTTTCCTTTTACTTGGTTGGATACCTTTCGCATTTTATCGGCGATTACTTATTGACCGGCCGTTTGCTTTCCATCCTCGCGCTTCTCGTCTCGTGCGTTCTGGTAGGGCTCATTGTCAACAAGCTCACCGGCGCTTGGGGGCCTGCGGTTTTTGCGGGGGTGTTTTGTCTCGGCCTCTTTTGCTCGGGCGCCCAGTCCTCCGTGGGAGCGGACGATCCGCAAATACTCCCCCACCCGTTTTTCCTTTTGGGCTTGTGGCTCTATTTGGGGACTCCTCCCAGCACGCTGCGGATTGCCGGAATCACGTCGCTTTTTGCTCTGGGTGGCAACATTAAGCAGAATCTCCTTCCCGTTCCCCTTTCGGTGCTCGCCGACCTTTTTACAGTTTCCACGAGCAAAGCCGTGCGATTCATGCTCTTTGGAGCTGTATTCTTGGCCGTGTCAATCGGAGTCAATATGCTGGTCGGCGGTCCATTCTTCCTTTCTCACCTGCTGACTTCGCGAGCTTATTCATTTGAGCAACTTCGTAGCCTCTTCTTTTCGTTCTATTCTCCCCTGGGTCTGCCGCTTGCCCTTTCTGCCTTTTGGTCAATGTTGCAGCTTCAAAACCGGCAGACGCGGGTGATTGCCCTCTACTTTTTCTCCTCGCTACTGATCGGCGTGGCCTTTGGAGGAGGCTCGGGGGTGGCCCAGAATACGTATTTCGACAACCTCTTTGCGATGTCGATCATTATGGGTGTGTGCCTGGATTTATTGTGGAAAGCTCCAATCCACGGTTTAGGAAAAGGTGGCCGGTGGAGATTCCTGGTGCCTGCCTTGCTCTATTCGAGTGTGGTGTTCACGTTTTTCCCCTGGGGCCTCAATGTCCGGAAGTCCCTTGCCGACTTGCCGGAGTTACAGAAGGAATTCGAAGCTGAGGTATCATTCCTGGTTGCGCAACCAGGGCCGGCTATATGTGAGAGTTTAATTCTCTGCTACGACGCGGGTAAGCCTTACGCCCTCGATCCGTTCAACAGCGCCAGACTCGTGCGACTGGGGAAACTGAACAGCGGCGAGCTGGTGAAACAGATTGCGGAGAGAAAATACGGTGCTATTCAGACTCAAGTTCCAGTGACTCAGAAGCGAAGCGTGCGGTTCCCGGACGAAGTGTTTGAAGCTATAGGTCGATATTACGTCGCGGCACTCCAGGCTCCCAATTGTGTCATCTACGTCCCCCGCGCCGAAGCCGAGGGCCCCTCACCACCCCCTTAACACTCGGATACTCGAATCTCAGGCTACCTTGCAGCGGCTAGTGGCGTCATTTGGAATCGTTCTCCCCCACCCAACGCCGGTCATTCCCGCGAAAGCGGGAATCCAGTGCGTGGACCACGCATTTCTGAGGGTTTGCGGAGTGGATTCCCGCTTTCGCGGGAATGACTCCGGCTTGGAGCGCCCATTTCTCGCAAATGACACCACTGCCTTGCAGCATGCCATGTTGCAGTTTTCTCCCGCTGGGGCTAAAGTGAGGATAGACAAGGGCGAGCGAGGCACGCTGCCGACACAGGCAACGAAAGATGATGCTGCAAGAAAAAATACTGAACCCTTCTGTTCCAGTGACTCTTTTTGAAGTGGTCCCGCCGGCGGCGGATCAGCCCGAGGCCATCAACCAATCCCTCGCTGAACTCGGAAGGGTCATGCCATTCGTGGATGGGGTCAACCTTCCGGAGATTCACGACGAAGATCGTGGGGCGGAGAGGACCAGCAAGTTCGTGCCGCGCCTCGAGCCGCGGGTGTTTGGCTCACGCATTCAGCGCGAACTGGGAGCGGAGGTGGTTCTTAACCGCGTGGTCGTCCATGACCCCCAGCCGGAAATCTGGTTCCGCGAGACGTCCCTGGAACGGGGCCTGCGGCACATCGTGCTGGTGGGCGGCGAAACCACCGCGCTCCGCTATCCCGGCCCGAGCGTCATGGAAGCCGCCGCCTTGGTGCGGAGGGAGAAACTGCCGATCGTGCTGGGGGGAATTACCATTCCCAGCCGAAAGAACGAATCCGAGCGGATTCGGGTCAAGACAAGGGCGGGCATCGACTTTTTCACCTCGCAGATTCTGTTCGACTCCAATGACGTGGTGTGGCTCGTGCAGAGGCTCAACGGTTTGCAGGCGCGCCTTTTCCTCAGCTTCGCTCCCGTCAGCCACCGCCGCGATTTGCAGTTCCTGCGCTGGCTGGGGGCTGACATCCCACAGGACCTCGATCGTTTCCTGCTGGGCTCGGAGGACGGCGCCACGGCCCCCGCCGAGACGTGCCTGGAGAGGTCGCTCGACCTGGCACAGCGCATCCTGATGGATGTTTTCGACAACCTGCCGCCTGACCCGCCGCCTCTCGGGCTCAACATCGAGCACATCAACCGCAGGAATTTCTCACCGGCCATCAAGATGCTCGATCGCCTTGGTAACCTCTACACCAACCTCATGGCGGCGCGCGCCCGCAGCTTGACGTCGTAGGGGTAGGGCTTGCCCTACCCTCGTCGATGCGTTGCTTAGGGAAAGGGGGCGGCAAGCCGTCCCCCTCCGCTCTCGACTCCTCGACTCGTAGGGCTTAGAATGCGAACGTGGATCGAGGACGAAAAAAACCGCACGGCTCTCTGTTTGATGTCGCGGTGATGGCGGCCATCCGCTATCCGCTTACTTACCGTTTCCCGCCTTCTCTTTGGGTTTCTCCGGGCCAGCGGGTGCTGGTGCCCTTGGCGGCCCGCACCGCGACGGGCATCGTGCTTCGTCCTACAGGCAGGCTGGCGCCCGGAATCGAGGTGCGCGAGGCGTTGCGCGCACTCGATCCTGAACCTGTCCTCTCTCCGCAACTCGTAAGGCTCGGGCTCTGGATTTCGGATTACTACCTTGCCCCACCCGGGGAAGTCTTCCGCGCCATGTTGCCTCTGAGGCAGGAGACTCGGCGTGCACGGCGCGTCCATCTGACGGAGGAGGGAAGCCGGAAGATGCAGGAACTCGCGGCCAGCCTGCTGGAGGAGAGCAGGGGAAGCCAGGAAGCCGCTCTGCTGGCCTACCTCGACACGCATCCCGGTGCTTCCTTTGAGATTCTCCACAAGAAATTTCCCGAGTTGCTTCCGCAGGCGCTGGCGCAGAAATGGGTGACGGTCGAGGAGGTGGAAAGGGAACGTATTCGTCGGAAGGCCTTTGCCGTCCGGTTGGCAGGACCTTTGCCGGAACGCCCACCCCGGCTTTCTCCCGTGGCGCGAAGGATTATCGAGACGCTCGAGCGGCAGGGGCCAGCCGAAGATCACCGCCGGCTTCTGGAAGCCGCCCGCGCCAAGCTGGGCAACTTGCGCACGCTCAGCCGGGCGGGATTGATCGAAATTGGGGAAGCGGGCCCGCGCGAGTTGTGGCCCGGAAAGCGCGGGGAGAACCGAGAGGGCCGATTTCCGAATGGCGATGCGGATGCCCCGCCGCAACTGACTCCCGCTCAATCGAGCGTCCTCGAGGATCTTTTCCCCCGGCTTGATTCCGGAGGATTCAGCGTCGTCCTGCTGTACGGCGTGACAGCAAGCGGGAAAACAGAAATCTACCTTCACCTGATTGCCCGCTGCCTGGAGCGAGGCCGGTCCGCCCTGATGCTGGTGCCGGAGATTGCGCTTACTCCAGCGATGCAGTCCTTGTTTTTTTCGAGATTTGGAGAGCAGGTCGCTCTGCTGCACAGCGGGCTGACCGAAAGGGAACGGGACGATGCCTGGTGGCGCGTGCGCCGCGGCGAAGCAAGAGTGGTGCTGGGAACGCGCTCTGCCGTCTTCGCTCCCCTCGCCAATCTGGGCGCGGTGATCGTGGACGAGGAGCACGACTCGAGCTACAAGCAGGATGAAACGCCAAGATACCACGGCAGGGACGTGGCGGTGGTGCGAGCCCAGCTCGCCGGCGCCGTGGCCCTTCTGGGCTCCGCCACGCCCTCCCTGGAATCTTACCGGAATGCGCGGGAGGGCAAATACCATCTGGTGAAACTGGAAGAGCGCATAGGGGGCAGGAAACTGGCGGCGGTCGAGGTCGTGGACATGCGGCAGGAGTTCCGCGAGACGCACACGCAAGTGCCCATCTCACGCCGGCTGAAGGAGGAAATCGACGCCCAGGTTCGAGCCTCCGCACAAACCATGCTCCTGCTCAATCGGCGAGGTTACTCGTGGTTCCTGCTGTGCCGGAGTTGCGGCCAGACGCAGCGCTGTGTGAATTGTTCCGTCTCGCTCACCTATCATCGCCGCGAACACCGCTTGATCTGTCACTACTGCGGTTACTCGAGTGCCGTGCCCTCCGTCTGTCCGGCTTGCGGAAGTGAATACCTCCACTATGCCGGCGAGGGAACGGAGAAGATCGAGCAGAAATTCGCCGAGCTTTTTCCCGGCGCGCGGGTGGCCCGCCTGGACCGCGACGTAGCCCGGCGCCGCAGCGAGTTCCTGCGTGTGCTTTCGGATTTCCGGGAGGGGAAGATCGACATCCTCGTGGGTACGCAATTGATCGCGAAAGGGCATGATTTCCCCGGCGTTACCTTGGTCGGCGTGGTGTCTGCGGACATCGGCCTGGGCCTGCCGGACTTCCGCGCCGCCGAGCGCACTTTCCAACTTGTAACCCAGGTGGCCGGCCGCGCCGGTCGAGGTGACGCCCCGGGGCGTGTTCTGGTGCAGACCTTCTTTCCCGATCACTACGCCATTCGCCTTGCCGCCGACCAAAACTACGACGGTTTTTTTAGCAAGGAGATGGGTTTCCGCCGCATGATGCATTACCCGCCCATCACCGCTCTCGCCAACATCGTGGCCCAGCACGAGAAGCTGGAGCGGGCTGCGCGGGTGGCTGAAGAGATGGGAGAATTCTTTACCAAGGTCGAAGCACAATTCCCAGGCATCAGGATTCTCGGTCCCGGCCCTGCTCCCCTGGCCAAAGTGGAGCGGCGTTATCGTATCCAGTTCCTGCTGAAATCGGCGTCACGCGCCGCTCTTCATGCGCTGCTGAAACAACTGGCCGGCCACTGCGACCGCGCGGGGATCCAGCCCCGCGAGGTGATGATCGATGTGGACCCCGTCAACATCATGTAAGTGCCGAAAATCGAAAAGCGAAAAGCGAAAATCGAAACTCGAAATTCGAAAATCGAAACTCGAAACTCGAAATTCGACCAACGGAATTCGATGGTCGAGATCGTAAGTCCGGCTCTGCTGAATCCGCGGCCTCTCGCCGCGAAAAGATGCGCAGCGACTCGTCGTGTAGCAAGCGTATGGTCGGTAGTCTCCTGAAACGCCCTCCACCCCCTTGTTATTCGGAACAATCCGGCCCTTCGAGGGCCGATTTTCGATTTTCGATTTTCGGTTTTCGATTTTCGGTTTTCGGTTTTCGATTTTCGGTTTTCGATTTTCGTCAGCGTACTGCGAACGGCGTGGGGACGAAGGTGAGAATGAAGATCAATGCCGCTACCAGGGCCAGGGCCTTTCTCACTTTGCCGAGCGGTACTGAAGGAAACATCACCACCGGGTGACGCAGGCCGAGAAAAAGCAGCACGACCGCCCAGACCATCCAGCCCGCCCAACAGAAAACTCCAAGTGGGACCAGTGCCAGGAAGAATCCCCGAGAAACAATCCGGTGCCTTTCGCCCAAAACCGCAAAGAGGATGTGGCCACCGTCGAGTTGCCCCATGGGAAGTAAATTGAGAGCGGTAGCAAACAACCCCACCCAGGCTGCGCAGCCTATGGGTTGCAAAGAGATGCTGGCGGGGCTTAAGCCGGGGCGTAAGATTTTGCCCAGAAGTATGATGGCCAGCGGGTTGCCCAGCGTGATGGTGTCCGGAAGATTTGCCGGCGCCACCGCTTGGGAGTTCAAGGTGGCCACGATCAGGGTGGGAACGGCGACGATGAACCCCGCCAGCGGGCCGGAGATCCCGACATCGAAAAGCGCGCGCCGGGTGGTGATGGGAGTCTTGATTCGAATGAATGCGCCCATGGTTCCGATCAAGGTCGGAGCGGGGATAAAGTAAGGATAAGTTGCCTCGATCCCATAATACCGGCAGGCAAAATAGTGTCCCATTTCGTGCGCCAGCAGGATGCCGAGCAGGGTGAGCGAGAAGGGTATCCCCAGCTCTAGCGTGGCGGGGTTATGCAGGATGCCCGTGAAGAAGGCCCACGAGATGTCCCAGTCGAAGGCGGGAGAATTATGCTCGTAATTCAGGGCGATGTGGACGCCCACGATGAGAGTGGTCAGAAGGGTGAGGAGAAACAGGAGGCAATGAAAGACAGGCGAGCTGAACCATCGCCGCCGAGGTGGCCCGAAACTCCAAAGCAGCGGCGGTTCGACCCGTGGCCCACTGAGCCCCCCAAACGGGCCCCCGGGGCCAGGCCGGACATAGAATTCATCGCCCATAGCACAGGATGCGAAAAATCTATTTTCGCCTGCTCGTCTGAGTCTGTAAATACTCTAGGGGAGCGTTTGCAGTTCCTTGCCGGGTTTGAAGCGCACGGCCTTCCCTGGCGGAATGCTTACTGTGGCGCCCGTCCTGGGGTTACGGCCGATTCCAGTCTTGCGGGGTTTTACGTTAAACACACCAAAGCCGCGAAGTTCAATGCGGTCGTTTCCGGCGAGGGCCTTCTTCATGGATTCGAAGACAGTCTCAACAGCCATCTCCGCTTTTGTCTTGGTGATGCCTGTGCGATTGACGACGTCGTTAATAATATCCAGCTTGATCAATCGAACCTCCTCAAAAGACAGACTTTAATCCTAGAGAGTGGCTTGGGCATTGTCAAGAATTTTCTCCGGCATTTTGCAGAGTGGCTCTGCCCTCTCCGCGTGAGCTGGCTCTTCCCTCTCCCAAGGGGAGAGGGTGGACCGCGACGGCGCTTTCACCAGCCGTCGCGGGCCGGGTGAGGGGTCAGTTGCACGGCGAGGACAGACCAGACAGGCTCGGCTCAAGCTGCTCATTGAAACCAATAATGCGTCGGGTTTCTGGAGAGCCCTGAATCCTGACTCCTGAATCCTGCATTCTTGCGCTTTGTCGAGGATAAACTCTCCAGCAACATGCCGCTCTACAAGCCGACTGGAATGAGGCATGAACTCCCACAAGTCCCTTCGGGAGATCGCAGACCCCAAAGAGCAGGGGTCTGCGCCAGCCGGCCATTGACTATGCATATCATTCATCTGGCGCTTGACAATCGTATAAATGGCTTGGTAACCTCCCGGCTGAAGTTCCGCGACTGGTAGTTCGACCCTTCGAGAAATCTCACGCTTGGAGTCTCTCCTATGTTCAGAGGATTCCACTCCACACCCGATGCGGCGCATGCCTTCAGAATGAAACCTGTAGATTGCTGGAAGTTTCTTTCACGTCGAGGTCGTCTCGAAGATAGTCGGCTCCATATTCTCGCGCTTCCCTAGTACATGCGAACGGAGGCGATGTAATGAGCGCTGATACCCCATCCGCAAGAAGGTCCGTACTCTGGTTGGTTCTGGTCTTATCTTGGTTTCTGGTCTTCGTGGCTCAAGCTCAAGCCCAATCACAGAAGGCATTCTCTCCTGAAGACTTCAAACTCGCGCGACCGCGTATCACTCAGCCCATTGACGACACCGTGGTTGTCACCGTCCCGGGCTCGAGACCAGTCGTGCTCGACCGCTCAACAGACCTGGGCCGCATGGACGGCAGCACAAAGATGCCCGCGATGTTTTTGGTGCTCAAGTCCAGCCCGGAGCAAGAACACGCGATACAGACCCTGCTCGACCAGCAACAGGACAAGAGCACGCCCGACCATCACCGGTGGCTAAGGCCGGACGAGTTCGGCGCGGCTTTTGGCGTGGAACAGTCTGACCTCCAGCAGATCACGGACTGGCTGACCAACCACGGCTTTGCGATTCGAGATGTGGCGCGCGGTCGGCGCAGCATTATGTTCAGCGGGACGGCCTCGCAGGTGGAGGAGGCATTTCACACCGAAATGCACAACTACCTGGTGGACGGCGAGCGGCACTTTTCAAACAGTACGGACTTCTCTATCCCCGAGGCGCTCAGCCCCGTAGTTGCAGGTGTGGTGTCGCTTAATGACTTTAAGCCGAAGGCTCATCCACCCCGCAAGACTCCCGTACAGGCTCGCCCTGACGCGCAACACCCGCACCCAGCCTATTCAGATGAATATGGCAATCACTACATTACTCCAGGCGACTTCGCAATCATCTACAACACTCAGCCGCTGCTGGCAGGGCAGGCGGGCAGTGTGGGAAAGATCGATGGGACGGGCCAGACCATCGGGATCGTCGGCCTTACAGACATCAACCCAAGCGACAATGCAACATTCCGTCAGATATTCCTACCGACCTATAACGCCAATGACCTAAACGTCGTACCATTTTCCACCTCCAACTGTAGTGACCCAGGGTTGAACCTGGACTATGAGGTAGAGGCTGACGTTGACATTCAGTGGTCGGGCGCCGCCGCACCCGGGGCCACGATTGCCTACGTGCCCTGCGACCAGCTTACCACGAGCGCGCAGTACCTTGTGGAGAGCAATATCGCCTCGATGATAAGCGTGAGTTGGTTGTCGTGCGAGCCGGCGATGGCGCAGACCTACAATACCGTGAGTTACAATCAGTTCTTCGCCAATCTCTGGCAGCAAGCGGCGGCGCAGGGCGTCACCGTGTTCGTCGCCGCTGGGGATAACGGCTCAGCCGGTTGTGATGAATTTCGCGCCCCTCCGTGGGATGTCCCGCGCGCTTTCAATGGCTACGCCGTAAATGGGTTTGCCTCGACGCCGTACAACGTGGCGGTGGGCGGCACCATGTTCAATGAGGGTGGAAACTCGAGCTACTGGAGTTCGACGAATTACAGCACCCCCGTCTCCAACCTGCCTTTTACCTCCGCGCTTTCCTATATCCCGGAAACCACCTGGAACGAGAGCGCATCCCTCGGTCTCCTGGCCCAGATCGTGGCGGGCAGTGGTGGGGTCAGCGCCTGCTATGCGAAGCCGCCGTGGCAGACAGGGCCAGGTGTGCCTGGTTCGGACCCTCCCGTCAGCTTACCTTTTGTCGCCGGCTGTCCCAACGTTACTGGGCAGCACCGGTACCTGCCGGACGTTTCGTTGTCCTCGGCTTTGCGACTCCGACGGCGGCTCCGGGTGCAGCACCAGCTCGACCTCAGCTCCTTTTACGGGAGAAGTTGGAGGCACCTCAGTGGCTTCCCCTGCTTTCGCCGGCGTTCAGGCACTTGTGGACCAGCAGTACGGCCGCCAGGGTCAGGCTGACTACGTTTATTACACTTTAGCCAGTTCGCAGACATCTCCAAATTACGTCTTCAATGACGTCACCACCGGCAATAATGGAGTGCCCTGCCTGGTAGACTCGTCGGATCCGGACTGCCCCTCGACCGGCTGGTTACAATACTTTTCCGCCGCTCCCGGCTACGACTTGGCCAGCGGTCTCGGTTCCGTAAATGCCGCCAACCTCTTCCAACAATGGGACAGTGCTGTATTCCGGAGCACGACGACGACACTCGAAGTTACGAATCCTGCGGGCGGCACAGCCAACCTCGGGCAAGCCGTTACCTTAACAGCATCGGTTTACGTTCCCTCCAGCCAAGCCACGTCCCAAGAGTGGGGGCCACCCCTTACAGGGCAGACGGTCGCGTTCTCGGACGCATCGAACTCGACGCAGTTGGGCACCGCGACGCTGGCCTACAGCGCGTCAACCGGCGACTTTGTCGCTACGTTCACTACCAGCTCCCTTACCCTTGGCGCGCACAACATCACTGCCACCTTTCCCGGCAACTCGAGTAGCACCTATTACGGAAGCTCAACGTCCGCACCGGTGACGGTGACGGTCCAGCAACCGAGCTCACCCACCGGTACCATTCAAGTTAACGCCACGTTCAACGGGGCGCCCTGGTCGGGGCCGGCGAGCTTTCAATTGACAGGTGCCAGCACGCTGAATGGAACTTCACTTCCCGCAACATTTTCCATTGTGACCGCTGGGAATTACACCTTGAACTACATTGGCGGCGGACCCAGTGGCGCGACTGTGACTGGCGTAGCCCCTGGAGTTACACAGACCTTAAGCGGGGGCGCCACGGCCACTTATACCCTGAATTTCACGACCGTCTTGACTGGGACCATTCAAGTGAATGGAACTCTCAACGGGACTCCGTGGCAGGGTTCAGTGAGCTACCAGCTGGTGGGCCCCATCACCCAGAGCGGCACCTGGGTTCCAGCGACATTCACCATGCCCGTGGGAAATTACACCCTCACCTACAGCGGCGGGACATACGGGGCGACGCTCAGCAGCGTCACCCCCAGTGCTACGCAGACCTTGAACCCCTGGGGCCTCGCCTATACCTTGAACTTGACCGCTCCGAAACCCTCCTACACGCTGGCGGTGAATGGACTTAACAAAGGGACAGTGGCCAGCACAGACGGCAGCATCAATTGCAACTTCGGAGGCAGCGGTTCGAGCGGCGCTTGCAGCGCCAGCTACGGTGTGGACACAACCGTCACCCTGAACGCCACGGCCGCCGGCAGCGGGACGTTTCTGGGATGGAGCGGCCCTTGTACTTGGGGCAATCCGTGCGTGCTGGTGATGAGCCGCAACATGAGCCCGACCGCCATCTTTACTCAAAACACCAACACCTACGATCAGCACTACCGGTTCAATCGGGCGGACTTTCCTACCGGTACGGAGCCGCAGGATCTGGCCGCAGGTGACTTCAACGGCGATGGCAAACTGGATTTGGTAACTGCAAATTTCTCTGCGAATACGATTTCTGTCCTCCTTGGCAACGGGGACGGGACATTTCAGAGCCATGTCGACTACGCGACTGGCAGCGGGCCGTGGCGGGTTGCCACTGGGGACTTCAACGGCGATGGGAATCTCGACTTGGCAGTCACAAATTTCAATGACGGTACGGTTTCCATCTTCTTAGGGAACGGCGACGGAACATTTCGTAGTCAGGTGACGTACCCAGCCGGGCCTGGGCCGTGGGGCGTCGTCGTGGCGGATTTCAATGGGGATGGGAACCTGGACCTGGCAATTGCAAATTACTGGGGCAACGCGATTTCTATCCTTCTAGGCAACGGCGACGGCACTTTCCAGGCCGCCGTGGGCTATGCCGCCGGCGCCGCACCGCAAGACGTACTCATAGGGGACTTTAATGGGGATGGTAAGCTGGACGTAGCAGTTGCAGATTTTAACGGCAATGCGGTGTCGGTCCTCTTAGGGAACGGCGACGGAACGTTTCAATCGGCGATGGGCTTCGCCACAGGCACAAAGCCCAATACGCTTGCCGCAGGCGATTTCAACGGGGACGGCTACCTCGACCTAGCGGTATCGAATTCCTCCGACCATACCGTCTCAGTGCTCCTGGGCAACGGGAACGGCACGTTTCAGACGCACGTTGACTATGCCGTCCCCTTGACGCCGGTTAAAGTGATCGCCGGGGACTTTGACGGGGACGGCAAATTGGACCTCGTCCTCGGCGGGGTCGACACTACGGCTAGCGGGGCACCCACCAGCCCGGTCGTCATATTGCACGGCAATGGGGACGGCACTTTTCAAAACGCCGTGGCGTACACCACTGGCGTCTTCATGGGTTCCTTTTTGACGGCCGATTTCAACGGGGATGGCAAAACGGACTTGGCCATCGCGGATTCCTGGCGGGAGATTGTGGGCAGTCTATTGCCGGGCAATGCAGTTACCGTTCTGTTGGCGAACGCTGGTGGGGGATTCAACCCAAGAACCGACTATGCGACGGGCGCCGCCCCGGGCCCCGTGGTCATCGCTGATTTCAATGGCGACGGTAAACCGGACTTGGCGGTTGGGAATTTCAACGACAACACTGTCTCCGTGCTTTTGGGCAAGGGTGACGGTACGTTTCAAACGCATGTCGACTACCCCACTGGCGCCAAGCCGTCTTCGGTCACGGTAGGGGATTTCAACGGTGATGGCAAGCTTGACCTGGCAACCGCCAACTTATACGGCGGTAGTGTTTCCATCCTCTTGGGAAACGGTGACGGGACATTTCAGAGCCACGTCGACTACCCCGTGGGCAGCGAGCCCTTCGCGGTGGCCATCGGCGATTTTAACGGGGACGGCAAACTCGACCTGGCGGTCGCGAACGACGCAAGCTCGACAGTTTCCATCCTTCTGGGCAGGGGCGACGGCACATTTGAGACCCATGTGGATTATGCCACCGGCCTGAACCCATTCTCTGTGGCGGTTGGGGATTTCAACGGGGACGGGAAGCTCGACTTGGCGGTTGCGAACGAGACCAGCAGCACGGTTTCCATTTTCTTGGGCAAAGGTGATGGCACGTTCAATACCCGCGTGGACTACCCCACCGGCTTCAGCCCGACTTACGTTGCCGTTGCGGACTTCAATGGTGACGGGAAGCTCGACTTGGCCGTTGCGAACAGCGGTGACAACACAGTATCCATCCTCCTGGGGAACGGCGAGGGCACGTTCCAACCGCGTGTGGATTACGAAACCGACTTCGGCCCTGTATCCGTCACTGTGTGCGACCTCAATCAAGATGGAAAACTTGATCTGGCTATCAGAACCGTGGACTCAACTTCGGTCCTCATAGGGAACGGTGACGGCACATTCAACACCCGCGTCGATTATCCCGTGGGCGTTGCGGACGGGGGGATACCGCAAGCGGCGGTGGCGGACCTCAATGGGAAGGGGTGGCCCGCCTTGGTCGTGCCCAATGCCTATTCTACTTCCGATGGTCAGACCGCAGCCAATACCGTTTCGGTTCTCCAGCAAACTCCGGTCATTGGCCTTTTTCCATCCACGCTTTCCTTTGGCGGTCAGCTTCTGAGCACAGCGAGCTCCCCCCGTGCGGTCACCGTCAGTAACCCGGGCACTATCCCCTTGACCATATCAAACATCGCCGTGACCGGAGAGTTTTCTGAAACCAACAACTGCGGCTCTGGGCTCCCTGTTGGAGGCAAGTGCACAATTAGTGTGGATTTCTCGCCCACCTCGACGGGGCCCGGCGCCGGGGCGGTCACCATCACAGATAATAGCAGCACCAGCCCCCATCAGATTCCTTTGAGCGGAACGGGCGCCGTTACGACAGCGCAGCTTTCCACCACGAGCCTTTCTTTTGCCAACCAAGTCTCTGGCACGACCAGTGCTCCTCAGCCCGTCACCTTGAGCAACACCGGCAGCGCCCCGCTTTCCATCACCGCTATCGTTGTTACTGGCGACTTTGCGCAGAGCAACAACTGTGGGAGCAGCTTGAGCGCAGGCTCGAATTGCACCATCAACGTGACTTTCACGCCCACGGCCACCGGCAAGCGGACTGGCAACGTAACCATCACGGACGATGCCTTCAACAGCCCCCAGGCGGTGGCGCTGAGCGGCACTGGGGTGGCGTCGCCTCCAACGCTCTCGCCCTCCAGTCTGAACTTTCCGAACCAAGCCGTCGGAACGACCGGCACGGCGCAGGCCGTCACCCTTAGCAATCCAGGGATCGTGGCGCTCAGTCTCACGAGCATCGTGTTCTCCGGGACGAACGCCGGGGATTATGCCCAGAGCAACACCTGCGGGAGTTCGGTGGCGGCGGGGGGGACCTGCACGATTAGCGTAACCTTTACGCCCACGGCCGGCGGAACACGAACGGCGACGCTGGCGATCACGGATAATGCCTTAAATAGTCCACAGGCCGTCGGCGTTACCGGGACCGGTACCGGCCCAGCCGTTGGCTTATCCCCGTCCTCTCTTACATTTTCCCTTCGATTGGTGGGATCCACCAGCGACCCGCAGGCCGTCACGCTGACCAACACCGGGAACGCGCCGCTATCCATATCGAGCATCGTGGCAAGCGGAGATTTCTCCCGGACAAACACTTGTGGGAGCAGCGTGGGCACGGGTTCGAGCTGCACGATCAATGTGACCTTCACGCCGACGGCGAACGGTACACGCACCGGCAACCTAAACATCACAGACAGCGCCTGGAACAGCCCCCAGACGGTGACGTTGACCGGGGAGGGCGCTGCCCCCATTGTTGCCTTGTCCCCATCGTCGCTTGTCTTCCCCTCTCAATTGGTGGGAACCACCAGCGCCTCCGAGGCTGTCACCCTGAACAACACCGGGTGGGCTTGGCTGCAAATCTCGAGCATCACGGCGAGCGGTGATTTCTCCGAAACAAACAACTGCGGCAGCGGGGTGGGCGCACTTTCCAGCTGCACCATCAATGTGACTTTCACGCCGGAGGCAACTGGCACGCGCACCGGCGCGCTGACCGTTACCGACGACAACAACGTTGTGGCCGGCAGCACGCAGAGCGTCAGCTTGACGGGAACCGGGGCGGCCCAGTGGCAGCAAATGCCTGGCTTGCTCTCCCAGGTCTCCGTGGGTTCGGACGGGACGGTATGGGGCATCAACAGTGCCGGACAGGTCTATATGTTCAATCCCCAAACCCAAACCTGGCAGCAGGCCCCAGGCTTGTTGACCCAAGTCGTGGTGGGCTCGAGCGGCTTCGTCTGGGCCTTGAATGCCGCCGGGCAGATTTATCGCTACGATCCCACACTCCAGAGCTGGGATCAGATCCCCGGAGCCCTCTCCCAAATTGCGGTGGGCTCGGATGGCGACGTGTGGGGGATCAATTCCAGCGCTCAGGTCTACCACTTTAACTCTGCCACTCAGACCTGGAGCCATATTCCCGGGGCGCTGGCCCAGATTGCGGTGGGCTACGACGGCGCCATCTGGGGAATCAACGCCGCCCAGCAGATTTACCGCTTCAATCCCGGCACCCAGAACTGGCAGCAAATACCCGGCGCGCTCAAGCGGGTTGCGGTGGGGGCGGATGGCGACGTGTGGGGGATCAACAACGCCGACCAAACCTATCACTTTAATTCGCTGAGCCAGCAATGGAACAACGCGCCGGGCAGTCTGGCCCAGATTGCGGTGGGCTCGGCGAGCAACGTTTGGGGGATTGATGCGGTCGGCGCCATCTGGCGATTCAACGCCCAGGCGCAAGCGTGGAATCAGATTCCGGGACAACTCGCGCAGATTGGGGTGGGGGCCAACGGCGCGGTGTGGGGCGTGAACAGTGCGAATCAAATCTACCAATTCGTTCAGCCCACTCAACCCACACAGACCCTCCACCAGGTTCCGGGTCTTTATGCTCAAATTGCCGCCGGGATAGACGGAGAAGTCTGGGCGATTGACGCTACGCAGCAGGTCTGGGGCTATGACGCCCAGCAACAGGGCTTTGAGCAGATTCCGGGCACACTCAGTGAGGTCCGAGTGGGCTTTGGCGGGAACGTCTGGGGGCTCAACGCCGCCGGGCAAATCTTGCAATTCAATCCCTCGACTCAAACCTGGAATCAGATTCTGGGTTCGCTGGCGCAGCTTGAGGTCGGCGCGGACGGGTCGGTATGGGGGATCGACAGCGCGGGTCGAATCTGGCGTTTCAACCCCTCCACCCATGGCTTCCAGCAGATTCCGGGTTCGCTGGCGCAGCTTGGGGTGGGCGCGGACGGCACGGTGTGGGGGATCAACAGTGTGGGTCAAATCTGGCGTTTCAATCCCTCCACCCAAGGTTGGCAGCAAATCCCGGGCAGCTTGGCTCAGATTGCCGTGGGTTCTGCCAACAATGTGTGGGGGCTCAACGCCGCCGGGCAAATCTGGCGTTACGATCCCCAACTCCAGACGTGGGATTCTATTCCGGGTGCTCTGACGAGCATTGGGGTGGCCTTTGACGGGACGGTGTGGGGCCTGAACAGTGCGAATCAAATCTGGCGCTTTAATGCTCAGACGCAGAGTTGGGATTCAATTCCAGGGGGGCTGTCGCAAGTCAGTGTGGGTGCCGACGCCGTGGTCTGGGGCCTCAATGCAAGCGGCCAAGCCTACCAGTATTGGTAAATGGCTGGGGTCTCATAAGACGCCGGCGGGTGGCGCATCAGACGTGCCGTCCTTAAGTATGTCTGCGCTTCGCCGCGACTCCCCGTGCTGGGGCACTAACCGAGAGGCGCATAGATCCCGACAGAAAGCACTGGGACGTATGACGCCACCCTGGGAAGAGCCGCGGACCTCAAAGGCGGAGGTCTGCGCCCCGGCTTTATATGGCGGTAGAGGAGCGAGGCGCTAGGGAAGAGGTTGGTTGGCGAAACTGAGCAAGATGTCTCACCAGTCCCGCTCCGGCTGGTAAAAGCGCCGGAGCGGGATACCCCCGGTGTCTAGCCAAAGATGTGGGACATGCCCAGCCCAGGGGGAGAGGGCTACGGTGCGCGCCCACCTGGCGGCGATTCCAGATTTCAGATTGCAGATTTCAGAGATATGAGGCGGTGATTTCAGATCACAGATTCCAGATTCCAGAGACACATGGTGACCTCCGTGTTAAAGTTCTTCCGGCCACTGAGGCCACGGAGCCAGTATTGACACTAGGAGGAGGCACGCAATGAGGAAGGGATACGCGAGCAGGCTGGTTTTTCTTTTGGGGGTGAGTGTGAGTGCTTTGCTCATTGGGGTATGCTCAACCCAGCGGGCGGAAGAGGCAGCCCTGCCCCAGGGCGCGCAGAAATCGGAGGCCGAAAGGACAGCTTGGTACACGGAAGCAAAATTCGGAATGTTTATCCATTGGGGCGCGTATTCGGTGGCCAGCGTGGAGGCCTCGTGGCCAATCATGAGGCCTGAAGCCGCCTGGAATATCAGCGAACCTGAGTACGTATTGCTCTACAAGGAATTCAACCCCACCCGGTACGATCCTAAGGCCTGGGTTGAGCTGGCGAAGCAAGCCGGACAGCGTTACATGGTGATTACGAGCAAGCATCATGATGGCTTTTGTATGTTCGACTCGGCGCTGACGGACTACAAAATCACCCGCACGCCTTACGGCAAGGACGTCCTAGCCATGCTGGCCCAAGCGGCCCGGGAAGAAGGAATGCCCTTAGGCTTTTATTACTCCCCGCCGGACATGCACCACCCCGGCTATCGGGACACTTCCAAGCCGGTGAAGGACACCTGGCACGGTGATCCGAGCCGGCCGGAGTGGGCGACCTACCTCGATTACATGGAGGGGCAACTCCGGGAATTGCTGACGAAATATGGCCCCGTAGCGCTGATCTGGTTCGACGGCCTGGGCAATCTGGAAAAGTATCAGGGGCAGCGATTCATCAGCTTGGTTCATGAATTGCAGCCCGCCGCGCTGATGAACGACCGGATCGGGGTGGACGGTGATTTTGTGACCCCCGAGCAGGAGATCCCGGACAGGATTCCGACTAAGAGTGCGGCAAAGAATTTGCCAAGCGCGGCGCAGGCCCAGGCTTCGGCGCCGGCGACAGTCCCTGCCCCCGAGGATTTTCAGCTTTGGGAAACCTGCATGACGATCAATGATACCTGGGCCTACAACAAGCACGATCAGCACTTCAAGCCTGTCAAAGCGCTCATCCAGGATCTGGCGAACGTGGCCAGCAAGGGCGGGAATTTCCTCTTGGATGTTGGCCCGACTCCGGAAGGCACCATCCAGCCGGAATTCGTTGAGCGGCTCCAGGCGATGGGGAAGTGGATGAAGGTCAACGGCGATTCTATTTACGGGACGACTTACGGTCCGTGGCAGAACCTCCCCTTTGGAAAGACGACCGCGAAGGGCAAGACGATTTACCTGCACGTGTTCGACTGGCCATCGAAACCCGAATTGGAGGCGCCCGGCCTGAAGGTTCGCGTCTCCCAAATCACCGTGCTTGCGACTGGGCGGAAAGCCAAGTTCAAGCAGGAGAAGGGCCGCTTGATCATTGCGGTCCCCTCAACGGCTCCCGACCCGAACGACAGCGTACTCGAAATCGACACGCTCTAAACTTCTAGCTCTTCTTCTCCGCCACACGCTTCAGGGTCATATCCATTTCGCCCCACGGCCCTTTGACTTTCAACTGGATCGTGTCGCCGGAGATGGTTCCCTCGTGTTCGATCACGTTGTCCTGGAATTGCGTCTTGAAAGAGACCTTGTCGCCCTCGATCTTTCCATCGCTGATGGGTTGTTCGCCGTTGGGCGTCTCGACCGTTCCCGTCAGCTTGGCGCCATCGGCCTTAAAGGTAAAGTTCAGTGTCATGTCGCCGTTCGGCCCACTCACGGTTGCCTGCCAGTGCCCGTCCACGGGGTTGGGCGCGGCCATGGCAACGGCTGCCGCCGACAGAATCAGGATTCCAGCGAGCATAAAGCGTTGAAACATCTCGGTACCCTCCTTGGGGTTGGTCATCTCTCCACGGCTCAGTGAAGGTGTGAAAAATTTGAAACCTGTCATGCTGAGCCCTTCGGCTGCCATTCTGAGCGAAGCTAAGAATCTCCGCAGTTCGCTCAGGGTAAACTCCGCGAAGCATCTCTGCAGTTTCTCGTAAGTCGTTGGCCACAAGGAACTGCGGAGATCCTTCGCTTCGCTCAGGATGACAAGGCCATGGATTTTTTCACCACTTCAGTCGGGAGTCTACACCGCGCCAGTTGCGGGGGTCAACCTCTTTCGCTTCCTTTCGTTTCCTTTGGTTTTCATCCCTCATTCGAGTGATTTGTGGAAGCGCAGGACGCTGATGGTTAGCAGGAGGATAGCAATACCCGCAAGGGCGGCGACCTCCGGCCAGAGCACGTCGAAACCCGACCCTTTCAAGTAGACACCGCGCAGAATCACCATGACGTGGGTCAGTGGGTTGGCGTAACTCACCTTCTGAAGCAGGGGTGGCATGCTAGCGATGGGAGTGCCGAAGCCGGAGAGCGTGATCATCGGCATGGTAAAGAAAAAAGAAAGGATCATCGCTTGCTGCTGGGTCGCGGAGATCGTCGAAAGAAACAGCCCCAAACCCAGACCCGCGAGGATGAAGGTCACCAGTCCGGCCGCCAGCACCCCCAGGTTTCCCCGGAAGGGCACCCCGAACCACAATGTTCCCACCAGGGCAATGAGTATGGCGTCTACGCAGCCCACCAGGAAGAAGGGAATGGTCTTTCCCAGGATGAATTCCCAGCGGCGAATGGGCGTGACCATGACCTGCTCGAGCGTGCCGATCTCGCGCTCGCGCACCACCGCGAAGGCGGTGAGCATCATGACCAGGATCAACAGGACGTTGCCAATGACCCCGGGGACGAAATACCACTGGCTTTCCAGCCCTTCGTTGAACCAGGGCCGAATCTCGAGGTCCACTTGGGGCAGCGACGAAACCAGTTGCGGGGCCGTGCGCTGCATGCGGTCGAGTTGGTAGTCACGGCTGAACTCGGCGCCAATCTGGGTGAGATAGCCCAGCGCCACCAGGGCGGTGTTGGAGTTGGAACAATCCAGCAACACCTGCACGGTAGCTCCCTGGCCGTTGCGCAAGCGCTGGGCGAAGCCGGAATCGATTTCCATGCCCGCCAGGAAATCGCCGCGGTCAATGCCTTCGCGGAGGTCGTCGCGCCGGGCGGCGTATTCGTTCAGGTGAAAATAACGGCTGGCGGAAAAGTGCGCCACCAACTCGCGGCTCTCCTGCGTATTGTCCAAATCGAGCACGGCCAGCGCCACGTTTTTTACATCCAACGTGGCCGCGTAACCGAATACGAACATTTGGATGAGCGGCGGACCAAAGAGCAGCCAGCGCATGCGCGAGTCCCGCAGCACCTGGATGAATTCCTTCTTGACCATGTTGCCGATGCGTCGGAGTGAGGAGACGAATTTCATTCCAGCCTCTTTTGAAACGCGCGTGTGGCCATTATGATCAGAAACGCGGCAATCATCCCTAAGGCCACGATGTCTCCTGTCAAAAACCGCATCGCCGAGCCCTTGAGAAAAACACTGCGCAGGATGGAAACGTAATAACGCGCCGGCATGATGCGCGTGATCCACTGCACGAAGACGGGCATCTGATCGATGGGAAAAATAAACCCGGAAAGAAGAAATGTGGGCAACATCGTCACCAGCAGAGCCAACTGGCTGGCCCCGAGCTGTGACTTGGCCGTGACCGAGAAAAAATACCCCACGGACAGCACCACAATCAGGAATAGCGCCGAGCAAGCAAACAGCACCGTCCAGCTTCCCCGGAAGGGAACCCCAAACCACCAGACCGCCGCACCGGCGCAGAGCGCTGTGTCCATCATGCCAATGACGAAATAGGGAACCAGCTTTCCGATCTGGATTTCCAGCTTGGTCACGGGTGTGGCGATGAGCTGTTCCATGGTGCCGCGCTCCCACTCCCGCGCGATGGTCAGCGAGGTCAGGAACGCGCCCACTACGGCCATCACCATGGCCACCACGCCGGGCACAATATTGGACATGCTTTCCAAGTCTTCATTGAACCAGGTGCGCGGCTGGAAGGTGACGTTGGGGGTTACAGGCGGCAGGCCGTGGCGCTGCTGCCATTCGATCTGTATGTCCTGGGAATAGGTTTGGATGATGCTCAGCGCGTAACCCATACCAATGCTGGCCGTGTTGCTGTCGCTGGCATCGAGCAGCCCTTGCACGGGGGCCTGCCCGCGTGAGTGGAGATCTTCGGAAAACTGCGGCGGCACCACCACGGCCACCCTACAGGCGCCCAGGTCAATCTGCCGGATGACGTCCTGATAGTCTTCCGCGACATGGACAATCGTGAAATAGTCAGTGGCCTGGAAATGCTTCAGCAGGTCTTGACTCGTTTGGGTCGCGTCGCGGTCGTACACACAGAGGGAAATGTGCTTGACGTCCAGATTCACCCCGTAGCCGACAATGACCAGCTCCACCAGCGGCATGGCGAAGATGATCATGAGGCTGCGCGGATCTCGCCAGATCTGGATGACTTCCTTGCGCATCATGGCCAGGATGCGGCGCAGGCTCATGCGGCCCTCCCCGGCTTGAATTCGCGCCCGGCGGTCAAGCCGACGAAGACGTCTTCGAGGCTGGGTGGAATCTGCTCCAGCCGGCTGAGGCGGACCTGCGCGGCCTCGAGGGCCGCCTGGATTCCGGGCAGGGCAGCCTGGGCGTCGGCAACGACGGCATGCAGAGCGTTTCCAAAGACCGCCGCGTCCAGCACGCCCGGCGCTTCGCTCAGCGCTTCGAGTCCCGGCCCCAACGGTTCGCATTCCACCAGCAGGATCTGGCTTTTCATGGATCGAGTCTTCAATTCTGTGGGCGTGCCCATGGCCACAATGCGCCCGCGATCGATCAGCACCAAGCGATTGCAGTATTCCGCCTCATCCATGTAATGTGTGGTGACGAACACCGTGATGCCCTCGCCCGCCATCTTTTGGATCAAATCCCAGAATTTCCGGCGCGAAACGGGATCAACGCCCGAAGTCGGCTCGTCAAGGAAGAGAATGGGGGGCTGATGCAGCACTGCGCATCCCAGCGCCAGCCGCTGTTTCCAGCCGACGGCCAGGGCGCGCGTGAGGGCTTGCTCGCGGCCTTCCAGTCCCGCCATGCGCAGCGCCCAGGCCAAACGCGCGGGAAGATCTTTGCCGGGAACGCTGTACAACCCGGCGAAAAAGCGGAGGTTCTCAATAACTTTCAAATCGTTGTAGAGGGAGAATTTCTGCGACATGTAGCCAATCTGCTGGCGCACGGCTTCGGGCTCCCGCGTGACGTCAACCCCCGCCACTCGCGCGCGGCCGGAGGTGGGCAGGAGCAGGCCACAGAGAATACGGATGGTCGTGGATTTGCCTGCGCCGTTGGGGCCGAGGAAGCCGAAGATCTCGCCACGGTGCGCCTGGAAGCTGATGCTGTCGACTGCCACAAAGCTTCCGAAGCGCTTGGTCAGGTCTTCGACTACTACCGATGCATCGTTTCGGGTCATGTCGGTTTCGTTCCTCCACCGGCCCCGGTCATTCCCGCGAAGGCGGGAATCCAGTCTGTTGACACCGCATCTCCTAAGGTTTCGGGAGTGGATTCCCGCCTTCGCGGGAATGACTCCGGCTTCCGGCCTGATCTTCCAGCGCGGAAACGAAAAGGTCCTCGATGGTCGCCGCTACGGGCTGGATGGAATCGTAAACGACGCCGGCCGATTCCAGCCGCGCGCGCAAGTCGGGCAGCCGGCGAGCGGCTTCGTCCACAAACAAGTGGACGCGGTCGCCCACCAGCAACGCGCTGCGCACGCCGGGGGCGCCCACCAACGCTTCGCGCACCTGCCCAGGCTGGGCCGCCCGCACCGCCAGAATCTCGCCGGGAAATCTCTTCTTCAGCTCCTCAGGGCGATCGCAGAAAAGCATCCGTCCGCTGTAGAGGAGTCCCACGCGGTGACAGCGCTCGGCTTCGTCGAGGTACGACGTGGAAGTGAGAATTGCCACGCCCTCGGCCAGCAGCGAATACAGAATCCGCCAGAAATCGCGCCGGGACACCGGATCGACTCCGTTGGTCGGCTCGTCGAGGAGGATTACCTTCGGCGTATGAATCAGCGCACAGACCAAGCCAAGCTTCTGCTTCATCCCCCCGGAAAGGTTTCCCGCCAGGCGGTTGCGGAATTCGCCCAGGCCCGCGGCCGCCAGCAATTCCTGGGAGCGTTGCACGCGCTGCTTGCGGCGCACTCCGAATAGGTCCGCATAAAACTGGATGTTTTCGTCGACCGTGAGATCTTCGTAGAGGCCGAAACGCTGCGACATGTAGCTCAGGAGCGACCTGCCGCCTTCCGGGTCGCGCACCACGTCGCAGCCGGCGACTTTCGCTGACCCCGAATCCGCGCTCATCACCCCCGCCAGAATCCGCAGCGTGGTGGTTTTGCCGGCGCCGTCAGGACCGACCAAGCCAAAGATCTCTCCCGCATGAACTTCAAAGCTCAGGCCATCTACGGCGCGCACTTCGCCGAACCGCTTGGCGAGAGCGGAAACGACTATGGCAGTGGTGGAAGTCATCACAGCACGCTTGTCCAAAACACGCTCCTTCCGAATCTGTCATGCCGAGCACAGATCCCCATGAGCCTGCGCTCAGCAGAGATGCGCGAAGCGCCTTGGAGTGCGGCAGCGAAGCGGAGCGGAGCTGCCGCCTTCCACTTGGAAAAACAAGGCGGTAGCTCCGCGACCGCACTCCAAGGCGCTTCGCGCATCCTCATGGCAACGAGGAATCTTGCTCCGATGTTTCCTCCGCCATCCGAGCCGAAGCAGAGGGAGATTCCTCTCCCGCGGCTGCGGGATCGGACTGACATCCTTGCCTGGCGGAGTCTCTGGCCCACGGTTCACCTCACCTTGATATAAGCATCGGCCGGCATTCCGGGTTTCAGCTCCCGGTTGGGATTCTCTACGTCCACCTTGACCCGGTAAACCAGGGTGACGCGCTCTTTCTCCGTCTGCACGCTCTTGGGAGTGAATTCCGCCTCCGAAGAGATGAAAGAAATCCGGCCGTGGTAAATCCTGTTCGGGTAAGTGTCGGTGCGCACATCAACCACCTGCCCCCAATGCACTTTTCCGAGATCTGTCTCAGGCACATACACCCGCACCCACAGATGGTCCAGGTCGGCAAGGGTTACGATGGGCGTGCCGGGTGAGACGACCTCCCCCAGCTCCGCCTGCCGCACCAGGACCACTCCGTTGAAGGGCGCGCGCAGCTCTGTGTACGTGAGCCGGATGCGGGACATTTGCAGGCTCTGGTCTGCCTGGTGAACATTGGAGCGCTCGACGGCAAGTTCTTCCTTGCGCGTCCCTTCCACCAGTTCATTGTAGATTTGCTGGGCACGGTCATAAGTAGCCTGAGCGCGGGTGACGTTGGTGGCCGCCTGGTCGCGTGTTTGGGCGGGAATTTCGTCCTTTTCGTAAAGCGCCTGGTAGCGCGCATAATCCTTTTTCCTCTGCTCGAGGTCAGCCTGAGCGTCGACGCCGGCCTGCCGAGCCGCCTCGATGTCCTGCCAGCGGCTACCGGCCAGGCCGAGGTCGAGCTGTCGATCGCGCACGTGGGAGGTAGCCTCGTCCACCGCAACTTGCTGCCGGTAGTCGTCGCTATCGAGCCGCGCCAGCAAGTCTCCGGCTTTGATGGTCATGCCCTCATCCACCGGCAACTTGACAATGCGCCCGGTCACCTTGAAGCTGACCAGGCTCTCGTGCGCTTCAATGTTGCCGGAGAGCTTGAGCAGGTTCTCCACGGCGGGCTTGCGGAACCATTGGGGATGGAAATAGACCACTGCGCCACCAATGGCCAATAGCACCAGGAGCGGAATCAAGCGTTTCATAGGCGTTTACCTCTGCCTCACGGGAATCGAAAATCGAAAAGCGAAAAACGAAATTCGAAAAGCGCACCGAGTTTCGATTTTCGATTTTCGAATTTCGAGTTTCGACTTTCGGCGCGTACTGCTCAGGGCTCGCCGAGGAAGCTCTGGAAAATCTTTTCAGTGGCGCCCAGCCCGCGCGCCAAGGCCATCCCCGCATCGGCGTGGCGCGCCAGCGCCATGATGCGATCGTCCTGCGCGCTCGCCAGCGCGTCCTGCGCGGTCACCACCTCGATGTTGTCCGTCACCCCGTTGCGGAAACGGTCCTGCGCCAGGCTGAGCTCGCGCTCTGCCAGGTGGAGGGCTGCCTCGGTGACGGTCACTTGGTTCTCGGTGGAGTCCAAGTCCAGCAACGCCGTACGCAAATCCTGCTCGATCTGGCGGCTGAGGTCGTCAATCTGCGCGTTCAGGCGTTTCAACTGGCTTTGGAGCTCCGTCTTCTCTCCCGCGCGGTCGCGGTCAAACAAGCTGACCGAGAGCGTTCCCTGAATCTCGCCGGTTCCCGCCATGGAGCCGAAGTTGCGCCCGATGGCTCCATAATCGCCGTTAACCGACAGGGTGGGGAGATAGCGCGCCCGCGAGGCCTTGAGCTGCTCGACCAATGAATCTCGTTGCTTTAGGAGGGCGGCGTAGTCGGATCGCGCCTCGAGGGCGGTGTGAAGCGCCTGCTCCGCCTCGGGCGCCGGAACGTGGTGAAACTGGAGGCGCTCGGCCAATTCCAACGGGGCGCCGGGGCTCAGTCCGAGGAAATGGGCAAGGACAAGCAGGGAGGTCTGATAAGTGTTGCGCGCTACCAGCAGGTTCTGCTGGTCACGCGCCAGTTGCACCTGGGCGCGAACCACATCCACAGCGGTTGCCAGTCCCTGGTCGTGTTGGTCCCGCGCCAATTTCTCTAGGGTTTGCGAAGTCGTCACGCGACTTTCCGCCGCTTCGACCTCCGCGGCGGAAGCCTGGGAGTCAAGAAAAAGCCCTGCGGCCTGGCGGATCACCAAATCGCGGGCGTCCTGATAATTCAGCTTGGCGGCCTCCTCTTGCCTTTCGCTGGCCTTCCAGTTGTGGTAGGAGTGGCGGTCAATCAAGGCTTGGCTCGCCGAGAGGCGGAAATCATAATGCGCGAACGGACCGACGACGCTGGGAACCGCAAAGGAAAATCCAAGGGCGGGCAAATTGATTTTCGGAAAAGAAATTCCCATGGCGGCCAAATCGATATTCTCGCGGTTGGCAAACGCGTTCCCGTTGACGTGCGGCAGCAAGGCAGCTCCCCGCCGCTCGCGCGTGCCTTCCAATTCCTCGACTTGCGCACCCGCTACGCGTACGCTGAGGTTCTGCTTCAGCGCCAGACTGATTGCCTCCCTCAGCGTCAGCCGCCGCGGAATTGCCTGTTGCGCATCTACGGCCACTCCGCCCGCAAACGACAACGCCACGAACAATGTGACCCACCTTGCCCTCGACCCCATGGAACTTCTCCTTTGTCGCGCCGCCTCGATCACCTCGCGGCCTTTAGTCCGGTTTCTTCCGCAGGCCTTTCAATACGAACTCCAGGTGCGCCTTCCCGTAGGCGTCAAGGTCGAGCCGGTGCCGCTCGCCTTGAAGCAGTTTCCATACGATTGCCAGGACTCCCGGCGCTACCAGAAGCTGGGGGAATTCCACGGCCGGGGTTTTGCGGAATTCGCCCAAGGCGATTCCATGAATGAGCGCCTGACGCACCCTCTTTAATCCCGGGACAATAATCTCGCGATGGTAGATTTCCGCGAGTTGAGGAAACCGGCCACTTTCCGCGATCAGCATGCGCACGATGGAGCGAGCCTTTTCATTTCTCACTACCTGGCTATACATGCCTGACAGGATCTCACGCAGCAGCAGCACCCCCGTTCCGTGAAAGCTTTCTATGGCGGCATCAGATTTCATGTGCACGAGGCTTCGCACCACCGCTCGGAAGAGCCGCTCCTTGTCCCGGAAATAGAGGTAGATCGTCCCTTTAGCGATTCCAGCCTGCCGGGCGACATCGTCGATGCGCGTGGCCTCGTACCCATGCGCAGCGAAGACTTCGAAGGCAGCCGCCAGGATCTCTTGATGGCGCTGCTCTTTCTGTTTCCGCGCTCGAAGGGAGGGTTTCGTAGCATCCCGTCGCACTGAACTTTTAGTCCCCATCTCCTCCTGCACTTTCTGACTGAACGGTCAGTCATTAGGAATGGTGTGGAATATTACCTGGCGAGAGGGCGATTGTCAACTAGATTTGATAGCCGTGTCGCTCCAACGTTCGTAGGGCCGGACTTTGCCCCGGGGCTGTCCAAATTGCGGACCTGATCGAGCGCTCAGCGCGGCTCTGCCGCCCTGCCTTGCGGAAAGCCTCCGGCTTTTCGGGCAGTGCCGGAGCCCCCGTCCTCCTCCGCGCAGGCTGGAAGGCTGAGCCTTCCAGCCTGCGCGGAGGAGGTTTTTCAAGACACACGCCCTACGGAAAGGCCAAGCCTTTCCGCAAGTCGGGCGGCGGAGCCGCAGGTCATCGTTCACCAGATCGAGCGTAATCTGGGACAAGGCCGGGGCAAGCCCCGGCCCTACAAGACTGGTGCGGGCAATTGTCAAGGATTAGGTGTGACAGGACACGAAGTCACGTTGGCTCACCGGCGTATTCAGTAAGCCGTTTTATATTCAGTAACATGACCACCATAAGCTCTTTCGGCCGGGCTCGAACGTTCGGCCGAGCTTTAGACCAACTGATCGTTCTCCCACCCCAACCGCGTCAGTTTGATCTTGGTCGGGTCGCTGGTGCCGAGGTGGTAGACGGAGTCAGCGGCGGCGAGGCTGCGGGGCGGCGGGCTGATGAGCCATTCCTCGCCTTTGAAGAGGTTGCGCTTCTTCTGGCAGATGCTTAGGCAGACGGTATCGATAGCCACGGGATCGGTCCCCACCAGAATGCCTTTGTAGTCCCACTGATGCAGGGGATTAATCTGCGGCCCGGGGCCGAAATATGGCCGCAGCATATCCACAACAATCAAGCGGGTCTTGCCTTTCACGTCGGGCAGTAGCCAGGTTTCGCCCAGCTTCGCGCTGCCGTCGAAGTGATAGGAACTTCGGTTCCCTGTAAAGTTGATGTAGTTTTTGATGGAGACGGCGATGCCGGCGAGCGTGTGGACTTTCACGGTGGGCACATTGATGAGCGCCGTGCAGTCTTTTACTGGAAGTCCGAAGTCGTTGGCCACGACCCTGCTCCTGGGGACGCCGCTCGCGATCAGACGATCCGTGATGGCGTCGAGCACCGCTTGATTCACGTGGATTCGTTGCCAAGAGCAGCGCGTGTATTTGATCCCCACGTTGTCTTGCGGGTGGAAGTACCGCTGCCAAGCCTTGGCGACATTGCTTTCACCGGTAAAGGTTTTCATTGCGGTGTCGAGCATCTCCAGCACGACCACCGAGTTGACCTGGTGGCCGGCGTCGACAGCCGCCTCGTGACGGATCAGCACCACCTGGCTGAGAGGATTCTCGGCCGCAAACGCCGAACCCTTTCCTGCGCGCGGCAGGCCTTCAATCCCCATCGCCAGACCCAACGTGGCGTAAGCCGTGCCGCGCAAGAAATCCCGGCGAGTGACCCTTTGGTTTTTGTCATGGCGCTTCATGGTGTGACCCCTTTCATCTGCGAGGCCGCAAGGTCAACCAGTTTCTCCGCGCTCTCGCGCGAGCCGGCCTCGAATACAAGCAGGAGGGCGCGTTCCTGCCAGCGACCTCCAGCGAACTGTCCCTTCTCCAGTTTGCGAAAAACCGCATTCCCCGTCGGAGTTTCACGGAGATAAGCCTCGCTGAACTGCGCGAAGGCCGCCTGGGCGTCGCCGGGCCTCGGGTAGCGGACGATGAGCAAATAAGGCTTATCGCCGCCCTGTTGGTATCGAGCCAGAATCGCTTCCGTCCTCGAGTTCAGATCGAGCAGATTCGAGTCATCCAGAAAATAGTTAATATTCAGTGAGACTAACGTATGAAAGTAATGAACGCTGGGTTCGATTAAGCCTTGTGATGGCAGAGCCATGAGCAGCGAAGGCTTCTTGCCTTCTTGAGGAATTCCCAAGGCAATTCCGTTGCCCAAGGTCATCAGGGCGGTCTTCACCTCGGGTGTCTCGTCCTCCGCCTGCAAGCGCACGAAGAAGGTGTCTTTCCAGAAGCGCAGCAGGCCTGCGGAATAAAGCCCCATTTGGCCCACGGCGACGGGCTGGCCATCCCTGTCGTGGGTGAAGACGCCATAGGCATCGCTGGAGGAAGCCATCTGATACACTTCCGCCACGATGCGCGGCGCGTCGGGCCGCGCATACTCGCGCGCCAGAAGCTTCTGGAAGTCGTAGGCAAGGTAAATCTCGCCACCCCCGTCCATGTAGTCGAAGATGGTCTGCCGGGTAAACACTTTGTCCTGGCCGTCGGTTTTCCAGCCCAGAACTTGCTGGGGGAGCCGTAACATGTTTTCATCCGCGCGTGCCACGTGGGGCCCAAAAAGACTCAAGCCTAGCAGAATCAGAAAAGCCCTCGACAACTCTTCCCTCCACCTGTCTTGTGCTTGCCGTCCGCCCGGCAGAGCAGTCCGGAAACCCGCCTCGGGCTGAATCCCAGCCCCTACCGGCTGTTCGACTTTGGATGGCCGGGCACCTGCCAGTATACACCACAGGCCGATCATTTCCTCTTCCTCAGGGCGCGGTAAATTGAAACCAAGATGCCATCCTCTCGTGGCTCGCGCAGAGGAGCTCGCGGATCGTAATTCTCCAAGCCACGGATGATTTCTCCCGGTTGCAATCGCCGGAGGTGGTAAACGTAAGGCCGTGGGCCTGAGCCGGGAATTGACTTGTCGACTTGGAAGAACTCCTCTTTGATGCGGACGGTGGGGCGGTTTTTCCAGGTGGGTTTTGGCCGGCAGGACATGACCCTGAGAACCTCCGCCTGCCCGTCCTTGCACCAGGCCACCTCATCCTGCGCCAGCGCCGGACGCCGCCGATGCTCGCTTCGCCTGTGGAAAAAACGATAGAACTGGTCGATGAGCCACAGGGGAAGAGTCCCCACGGTTTCCCCCGTGACGGCCGCGCCCACGGCGCGGACAATACCTTCGAGCCAAAACCAGGCGATAGCCCAAGTCACCACATTGAGAGCCACGAGAACATAGCTCATTAATCCGATTAATTGGGGTGGCGTCACTATGTCGGGATGCGCTTGCAAGGCCCGGGAGAGCTGGAGTTGAGTGTGGTGGGTGACGGAATAAGAATACCAATACACCAGCGCGAAGAGTGAGGCAACAGTTTCCAGAACCCCCGAGAGAAAGGTGGCGCGCCGCCAATTAATCGCCTGCGCTGAAGGCAGATTGGCGCGCCAACTTGCCGGCAAGAGTGAGAGAAACGGGCCGAAGAGATAGGTCCACATGCTGCGAAAAACGTCCGAAAGTAAAGGACCCCTCACCCGGCCCGCGACGGCTGGTGAAAGCGCCGTCGCGGTCCACCCTCTCACCTTGGGAGAGGGCTTCGATTCTGACTTCTGCGCACGTGTCCAGCAGGCCAACGCTCCTAGCGTGCCGGGACGAGGGTGAGGCGCTTGGGCCCGGCCTCGAGGATGTGTTCCGGGCACTCCGCCATCATCAGCTTGAAATTCTCGATGAAGCGGGCGGCCAGGGCGTCGTATTTCTTGAAATACTCCTCGCGGCTGGGCCAGGTGCCGGCCGGATCGAGGATATCGGAGGGCACGCCTTCGCACGTAGTGGGGACGTCGAAGCCGAAGACCGGGTCCTTCATGTACTCAACCTTGGTAAGTTTTCCGTTCAGGGCGGCGTTGAGCAAAGCGCGGGTGTGATGAATGCTGATGCGCTTGCCGACCCCGAAAGGCCCGCCCGTCCAGCCGGTGTTCACCAGCCAGACGTGCGCCCCGTGCTTGAGGACTTTTCTCTTCAGCAGCTCCGCATAAGCATAAGGGTGATGCACCATAAACGGCCCGCCAAAACAAGTGCTAAAGGTGATCTCGGGCTCGATGCCGAGGCCGATTTCCGTGCCTGCAATCTTGCTGGTATAGCCGGAGATGAAGTGGTAGATAGCCTGATCCGGGTTGAGCCGGGCGATAGGCGGCATCACACCGGAGGCGTCGCAGGTGAGGAAGATGACGTTTTTGGGATGGCCGGCTCGCTTCTGGGGCAGATAATTCTCGATGTACTCGAGAGGATAGGCGGCGCGGGTATTCTCCGTCACCCGGTAGTCGTCCAAGTCGAGGCGCCGCGACACGGGGTCGAAGGTGACATTCTCCAGGATGGTGCCAAAGCGGCGCGTGCAGGCGTAGATCTGCGGCTCGGCTTCGGGTGAGAGGCGGATGACCTTGGCGTAGCAGCCGTCTTCGAAGTTGAACACGCCGTTATCGCTCCAGCCGTGCTCGTCGTCGCCGATCAAGTGGCGCTTGGGGTCGGCGGAGAGCGTGGTCTTGCCAGTGCCCGACAGGCCGAAGAAGATGGCCACGTCGCCCTCCGGCCCGACGTTGGCCGAGCAGTGCATGGAGAGCACACCCTCGAGCGGCAAGAGAAAATTGAGCACGGTGAAAATGGTCTTCTTGATTTCGCCGGCGTAGCTCGTGCCTCCGATGACGGCAAGCCGCTCGCGGAAATTGAGCACGATGAAGGTCTCGCTGCGCGTGCCGTCAACCATCGGCGAGGCGAGAAAGCCGGGCACGGCGATCACAGTGAACTCGGGGATGTGTTTCTTGAGCGCATCCTGGTTGCGGATCTTCAGGAACATGCAGCGCGCGAAGAGGCTGTGCCAGGCCTTTTGCGTGACGATGCGGATGGGCAGGCTGTACTCGGGGTCCGCGCCGGCGTGGCAATCCTGCACGAAGACGTCCCTGCCTTGCAAATAGCCCTGCAAGCGAGTAAGCAGGGCGCTGAAGTGCTCGCCGGTGAAGGGGCAGTTGTATTGCCCCCACCAAATCCTGTCCTCGGTGGTCTGTTCGCGGACCACAAATTTGTCGGGTGCGGCTCGCGCCGTGTGCTTGCCGGTGTTCACCAACAGCGGACCGAGGTGGGTGAGGCGGCCTTCCGACCGGAACACGCTCTCTTCGTAGAGCGCCGGAGTGGGCAGGTTCCAGTAGACGCGGCGCAGGTTCACGAGGCCATGATTCTGGAGGCCATAGTCGCTGGCGAGTAAGCCAGCTTCCTGCACGGCGGGAGATTGCACGTCGAGGTAAATATTCATAGCCAGTCCCTCACCAGCTTACGGTCGCCCAGGTAGAGTTCGTTTGCGGAGGTCGGGTCAAGCGCCCACTGGATGCGCTCCAGCCCCTCCATGATCTCCCGGATGGCGCCGCAGTAGCTTAGCCTCAAATGACCTTCGAAGCCGAATTCCTTGCCCGGAACGGTAACCACGCGGACTTTGTTGAGAAGGAAATTCGCCAGCTCCTGCGAATCCTTCATATAGGCGCTGAAGTCGGGGAAGCAATAGAAAGTGCCGTCCGGCTTGGTCACCTGGACGCCGTCGATGGCGCGCAGGCGGTCGACCATCACGTTGCGGTTGTTTTCCAAGGTCATGCGCAAGTTCTCGACGGAGGACTGCACGCCGTTCAAGGCTCCCACCGCAGCCCATTGCGAGGGCGCCGCGGGGCCGGAGGTCTGCTGCGATTGCAGGGTGGCCATGGCTTCCACCAGCTCTTTGTTGGCAATGGCCCAGCCGATGCGGAAGCCGGTCATGGCGTACATCTTCGACACGCCGTTGATGACCACGAGCTTGGACTGCTCGAAGGGCGCCTCCACGTAGTCGTAGCAGATGGGAGCACTCTTGCCCTCAAAGACCAGACGGTTGTAAATATCATCCATGATCAAGTAGAGGCTCTTCTTTTCGCAGAACTCCACTATTTCAGCAATAAAATCTTTCGAAAACATTGCACCGGAGGGATTATTCGGGCTATTAATGATAATCGCCTTCGTATAGGAGCCCACGGCCTCGGCAATCTCCCGCAGGGTGGGATGGAAGGTGCCATCCTCGGGCGTGATGGCCACCGGGACGCCGCCCGCCAGCTTCACCATCTCCGGGTAACTCACCCAATAGGGCGCCGGGAAAATGACTTCGTCCTTGGGATCGAGGATGGCGTGCAGCAATACCATAATCGCCTGCTTGGCTCCACCCGAGACGATCACGTTATCCGCCGAGATGATTTTGTTGTAGCGCTCCTCGGTGTATCGAATGATGGCCTTCTTGAGCGCCGGAATGCCATCCGGCGGCGTATAACGGATATCACCGGTATTTAGTACGGATGTGCAACTGATTACCGCGTCCATAGGGGCTTTTCCTTTGGGCTCGCCGCCGCCCAGATGAATCACCGGCTCGCCCTTCTCCCGGAGCAGCGCCGCGGTCTCATTCAGTTTCAAAGTCACTGATTCTTTGATGGTTCGAGCAAGTTGACTCAGGCTCATAGGATTGAGTTCCTTCTTTCAGAATGCACCAGGAAAACAAATATACACGGTCGTTTTGGTTCGCGCTAGCATTTGAATTTATGCAGAGTATAAGCACGGTGCCCGAGGACACAATGTCATAGGACCTTCTCCACTGGGCGGCTTTACTGGCCTGGGTAGTGGGTCAATTTGTATTCGTAGTATTAATCAAAGCTTTTTGTGTTTGCTTGGGAGCGTTTTTCAAACACGGTCATCCCCTGCTCCGTGCCGGCCGCGTTTCTGAGGTCAATTTGCTGAGTGTCTGTATCTCAACCCGCCGTTATTTTCAAATTGCCCCACTGCCCTGGTCCGAAGATTGCTGCAATCATAACCCAAGCGTGGTATCTTGGTCCTCTTGGCGCCAACCGCTCTATGATAAACCGACTTCCGGCACGAAAATCAATTACTTTTTGGGGACCGGTCGTCGCTCGGATGGAGCGCGGGCGTCTCGCCCGCCCCACAGCGGACGAGATGCGCGAGCCACGGCGGGCGGGACGCCCACGCTACAGCGGGCAGGATGCCCGCGCTCCATAGGGGCCTTTATGCGGCTGAAGCTGATCACTTGCGAAATCTTTTACCGGGAATTCTGCTCGGTCGTGGCGCGTTCGCCGAACACCGTGGACCTGGAGTTCCTTCCTAAGGGACTGCACGACATCGGCAGCGAGGGCATGCGCGAGCGCCTTCAGGCTGCGCTCGAGCGTGTGGACGACCCCCGCTACGAAGCCGTGCTGCTCGGGTACGGCCTCTGCAACAACGGAGTGGTGGGGCTGACTGCCGGCAAATACCCGCTCGTTATTCCTCGCGCCCACGATTGCATCACGCTTTTCCTCGGCAGCCCGGAGCGTTACCTGGATTACTTCAACAGCCACCCCGGGGTCTACTTCATGACTACCGGATGGATGGAGCGCGGCAAAGCCGATGGCGAACTCAGCCAGCTTTCGGTGGGAAAAATACTGGGCGTCGGGCAAAACTACGAAGACCTTGTGGCGCGCTACGGCGAAGACAACGCCAAGTATCTGTGGAGCGAGTTGGGCGACCTGACAAAGAATTACAGCCAGTTCACCTACATTGATATGGGCCTGGGGCCGGACGAGAGCTTTGAGCGCAGCACCCGGGAAGAAGCTGCCCAGCGCGGATGGAAATTCGAGAAAGTGGCCGGAGACCTCGGCCTGTTCCAGCGACTGGTGGATGGGGTCTGGGACGAAAAGGAATTCCTGGTGGTCCCGCCGGGAAAGCAGGTTGTAGCCGATTACGGCGGAGGGCTTATCTCGATCAAAGGGGCTGAGTGACGAATCGCTGTTGTCGTCACCCCCGCGTAGGCGGGGGTCCACACCGGTGCGCTGTCATTCCGAGCCCTTCGCTGTCATTCTGAGCGAAGCGAAGAATCTCGCTCTGCGTTCTGGCGGATTGCGGGAGAAAAAATCAGAGCAAGATTCCGCGCGGAGTTTAGCCTGAGCGAACTGCGGAGATTCTTCGCTTCGCTCAGAATGACAGCTAATGGTCGGGAATGACGAGCCTGGGGCCGGAGAGGTTATGAACAGTCGTGAGCGTGTACTAGCCATGTTGGAAGGCCGACCGGTGGATTCCCTTCCCGCCATGCCCATCACCATGATGTTTGCGGCCGACCAGGTGGGGGTGAAGTACCTCGACTACGCCACGGACTATCGCGTCCAAGCCGAAGCTCAGGTCCGTACTGCGGAACGATTTGATATTGACTACGTCAGCGTGATCTCGGACCCTGGTTGTGAGGCCTCGGCTCTGGGCGCCACCCTGAAATTCTTCCCCGACCAGCCTCCCGCTATCGACGAAGAAAACACCCTGCTGAAAGATAAGGCCAGGCTTGGCAGTCTGAAGATTCCCGACCCCGCCCGTCCTGGAAGGATGCTCAACCGGGCACAGGCCGTAACGCTGATGAAGGAACGCGTCGGGAATGATAAGGTAGTAGAGGGTTGGATCGAGGGTCCTTGCGCGGAGGCAGCCGACCTGCGAGGCATTAACACCTTGATGCTGGATTTCTACGATGATCCGGCTTTTGTCCGAGACGTGTTTGAATTTGTGGTCGAGATGGAACGGCGCTTCGCGAGATTTCAAGTAGAGTCGGGAGCGGATCTCATCGGGGTGGGAGACGCCGCAGCCTCGTTGGTGGGGCCGAAGTTTTACGACGAGTTTGTTTGGCCTTACGAAAAGAAGCTGGTTGACGCGCTGCATGCGGAGGGGATAAAGACCCGTTTGCACATCTGCGGGAATACGCGGCGCATCCTGGAGGGCATGGGCAGGCTGCACTGTTCCATGGTTGACCTGGATTCGCTTTCGCCGTTGTCCGAGGGACGTGAAAAAATGGGCCCTGATCAGGTCCTGCTTGGCAACCTCGACCCCGTGCGAGTGCTGAAAGAGGGGACGCCCGAGTCGGTTTACGCAGCGGTAGGCGAGTGTCATCGCCAGGCGGGAAAGCGCTTCATTGTAGGAGCGGGTTGCGAGGTTCCGCGGGAAACACCCCCCGCCAACCTCCGGGCTATGGTGCGTTACGCGCGGGAGCACTCGTGAGTCGAGAGTCAAGAGTCAAGAGTCGAGAGCCATGACTCTAGAGTCAAGACGCTCTGGCTTCCCGGCATATCGGGAAGTCCGCCGAGTCAAGGAGTCGGGAGTCAGCGGGCAAGGAACCTTGGCATTGCGACTTACGACTCTCGACTTCTCGACTTTCGACTCTCTACTCTCGACTTCTCGACTACAGAGAGAAAGCCCTTGACTGTGAACCCATCCCATCGGATTATTCTCTGGCCCACGCGCGTCGAGCTGAGTGCGCCCGCCGGAACCCCGCTGCGCGACTTATTGTTCGAGCAGGGAGTTGAATTTCCCTGTGGGGGTCAAGGCAGGTGCCGGGGTTGCCGCATTCGTGTGTTGAAGGGCAAGGCGGAAGTTAACCGCGCGCAGGAGGAGCGCCTTTCGCCGGAGGAGATCGCCCAGGGGTGGCGTCTTGCCTGCCAGTGTGATGTCGAGGGGGAGTTGGAGATTGAACTGCGGCAGTGGGACGCCGCCATCCTGGTCGATGATACCCCCTTCGCCTTCCGGCCGCGTCAAGGTCTGGGCATGGCGGTGGATTTGGGCACGACAACCCTGGTGGCCCAATTGCTGGACCTGGCCACGGGAAAGGTGCTGGCAGTGAGCACCGCGCTCAACGCCCAGGCGCGCTACGGCGCCGATGTGATGAGCAGGCTGCACTTCGCCGTGTTGGAGGGTGGACAACACCAGCTCGAGACCTTGATCCGCCAGCAAATTGGCGCGTTGGTCGAGCAGTTGCTTTTTTCGGCGCGAAAGCAGGACGCCGAAATCGCCGACATCGTGGTGGTGGGAAACACGGTCATGCACCACTTCTTCTGCGGGATCGCCGCCGAGCCACTCACTCATTACCCGTTTGAGCCTGCGGAAGGGGGGCTACAGATTTTCCACTCCAGCGCGCTGGGCTGGAAGCTTGCGGGCGATCCTCTGGTGCGCTTCCTGCCCTGCCTGGGCGGATTTGTGGGGAGCGATGTGCTGGCCGGCATTCTGGCCGCAAAGCTCACCGAGCATGACGACCTGGTCGGACTTGTTGATTTGGGAACCAACGGTGAGATTGTGATAGGAAATAAGGCGGGATTGCTTTGCGCGTCGACGGCCGCGGGTCCGGCCTTCGAAGGCGCCAAGATTTCCATGGGTATGCGCGCTTCCACCGGGGCAATTTCGCAAGTGACGGTGTCACCACCCCTTAATCCCCTCCTCAGCGAGGAGGGGACTCAGGTCAATCCCCTCCTCGTTGAGGAGGGGGCTGAGGGGTGGGCCGGAGGCAACAGGGTACACTGCCACGTCATCGGCGACGGCACTCCACACGGATTGTGCGGGAGCGGATTGGTGGACGCGGTGGCAGCAGGACTGGAACTGGGGGTGATTGCAACCTCCGGGCGATTCGCGAGGGGCGAGAACAGTTGGATGCTGGCCCCGCCGGTCGCCCTCACCCAGAATGACATTCGTGAACTTCAGCTCGCCAAGGCGGCCATTGCCGCTGGAATAAAGCTTCTTATGCAGAGGAAGGGAGCCAAGGAGCTTGCCCGTCTTTATCTCGCGGGCGCTTTTGGTAATTACATCGATCGCGCCAGCGCACAACGCATTGGCTTGATCGATTTTCCGCCCGAAAGAGTCGAAGCCGCAGGGAACACCGCGCTCCTGGGAGCAAAGCTTGCCCTGTTCAGCCTCGATGGCGAGGACGGGTCATACGCTGGCCTGCGCCGTCGCGTCGAGCACGTGGCGCTCAACGCCGATCCGAGTTTCCAGGACGTTTTTGTAGAGGAACTGGCATTTCCACCGGCCAGAGAGACATTGATAAACTAAGGAGAGTGAAATGAGCATCTTTGAGGAGCTGCAACAAGCTATCATCGACGGCAAGGCCCCAGCCGCCAAGGAGTTGACCCAGCGAGGGCTGGCGGAGGGAATCAAGCCCCATGAGTTCTTCCCCAAGGCGATCATTCCTGCTATGGATGAAGTGGGGCGCCGCATGAGGGATTGTGAATTCTTCATCCCGGAAGTGCTGATCGCCGCCCGTGCCGCAAGAGCTGCCACGGACATCCTCCGCCCGCTGCTCCAGGGCGAGGAATCCGTCAAACCCGTGGGCACGGTGGTCATCTGTACGGTCAAGGGTGACCTGCACGATATCGGCAAAAACATCGTGGCCATGATGCTGGAGAGCGCGGGGTTCCGGATTGTGGACCTGGGAGTGGACGCCTCAGCGGAGAAGATCGTAGCCGCCGTCAAGCAGAACGAGGCCAACTTCGTGGCCCTGTCGGCGCTGCTGACCACAACGATGGTCAACATGAAGGGCATCATTGACGCTCTGGTTGCGGCGGGCCTTCGGGACAAGGTGAAAGTCCTTGTGGGTGGCGCTCCTCTCACCGATGCCTGGGCGCATTCGATCGGGGCCGATGGCTATGGTAAAGACGCTCCCGGGGCCGTCGAATTGGCGCGTAAGCTGGTCTCCGCAACCACCTGAGACATGCTTTGTAGCGCCGACCTTTAGGTCGGCATTTTCGTGCTTTGCAGTGGTGCTGACCTAAAGGTCCGCGCTACCCGGCCAGAATGCGAGAGTAGCCGAGCAAAAGGATGACTTAACCTTTTACGAGTGGGGGGCTGGTTGTGATGACTTCGCGAGAACGGGTAAGCCTTGCTCTTCAGCACCGGGAAGCCGACCGGGTTCCGCTCGACCTGGGCGCCAGCGCCGTGACCGGGATGCAGGTGGACACGGTTTACGGCCTGCGCCAAGCGCTGGGCTTGGACCGGCCCGGCACAGGCGTCAAGGTTGTCGAGCCTTACCAGATGCTCGGTGAGATCGGGCCGGACCTCAGAGAGGCCTTGGGAGTGGACGTGGTGGGCTTGGGCAAGCCCGCCAATATGTTTGGCTTCAGGAATGAGGGCTGGAAACCGTGGACCACTTTTGCGGGCACGCCGGTCCTGGTTCCCGAGGGGTTCAATACCGAGCCCGAGCCGAACGGTGACATCCTGATGTACCCGGAAGGCGACAAGTCTGTCCCGGCAAGTGGGCGGCTGCCCAAGGGCGGGTTCTACTTCGACAGCACAGTTCGCCAGCCACCCATCGACGAAGGAAGCCTGAACGTGGAGGATAACCTCGAAGAGTTCGGGCCCATCTCAGAGGAGGATCTGCAACACCTCCAGCGTGAGGCCGAGACGATTTACGCCCAGACGGATAAAGCCATCCTGGCAAACTTCGGCGGCACGGCGTTCGGGGACATTGCCTTGGTCCCCGCTCCCTGGCTGAAACACCCTCGAGGAATCCGCGACGTCGAAGAGTGGTACGTCAGCACGGCGCTGCGTCGCGATTACGTGTACAAAATCTTTGAACGCCAGTGCGAGATCGGCCTGGAGAACCTGGAGAGGATTCACCAGGTTGTCGGCAACAAGATCGCCGCGGTTTTCGTAACCGGGACCGACTTTGGATCTCAGCATGGTCCCTTCATCTCCCCCAAGGCCTACCGCGACCTGTACAAACCCTTCCACCTCCAGGTCAACAATTGGATTCACGCGCACACCACATGGAAGTCCTTCATTCACTCCTGCGGCTCGGTCAGGATGCTTCTCCCGGACTTCGTCGACGCCGGTTTCGACATCCTGAACCCGGTGCAATGTTCGGCGGCGGGCATGGTTCCTTGTGAACTCAAGCAGGAATTCGGAGCGCGCCTCACCTTTTGGGGCGGCGGCGTGGATACCCAACACACTTTGCCTTTTGGGACTCCGGACGAGGTTCGAAAGGAAGTCTGTGAGCGCTTGAAAACATTCGGCCCCGGCGGGGGCTTCGTCTTCAACACCACTCACAACGTGCAGGCGCGCTTGCCCATCGAAAATGTGCTGGCAATGTATGAGACCGTGCGCGATTGCGGGCGGTATCCGTTGAGCTGAGATCTTGGAGTGCGGCAGCTTGCTGCCGCTTTCTTACCGGCCAGCTTGCTGGCCGGAATTGCGCCCCAGACCAAGATCGCCGCGAGCAAGCTCGCAGGGGATAAAGCGGCAGCAAGCTGCCGCACTCCAAAGCGCTTCGCGCCGGCAATATTTCCCGGGAAAAACCCTGAACAAGGCCTCTTGAATAATTCCAACCGGCTCATTCCGGCGTGGACCTGCCCTCTCGGGAACCGACAAAGCGCGCCTATCTCCGTGCTAAAATGCGGCGTGAGGGAGTATTCAAGATCCTGAGTTTGGTGCTTTCCATGATGATCTTGTTTAAACCCTGGTTCCCTCCTGTTTTGTTGGCTCTGGGGATCTGCATGCTGCTTAAGACAAAAGGTGCAGGTCCGAAGATTGTCGGAGGACTTTTGGCGTTGATAGGCGGACTCCTTACGGCTTTGGAGATTTGGATCTACAGCAAGCACTACCATCACTGACCGCGTTCAAGACAATTACCGCGCTAACAAGCGATGCCTTCCCGAAGGTCCGGAGAACTTGGAATGGTATAATGAAGCTTAATCGCAGATGAAGACTCTGGAAGAATACGTCGTCTTGGCGGGTCAGAGCCACGGCCACATGTGCCCCGGGCAGATTCTGGGCATCCGCATGGCGATACTGGGGCTGAGGTCTATCGGGATAGATGATCCGGTAAAAGCCCGCAAGCGCCTGTTGACCTTTGTCGAAGTCGACCGCTGCGCCACGGACGCCGTAAGCCTGGTTACCGGATGCCGCCTGGGCAAGCGGTCACTCAAGTACCTGGACTATGGAAAGGTGGCAGCGACCTTCGTGGACCTCGAGACGGGTCGTGCAGTGCGAGTGGCGGCTCGCGACGACGCACGCGCCAAAGCCAAGGCTATGTTCCCGGCCATCGCCGATGCGTCTCAAGCCCAGCTTGAAGCGTATAAGGTGATGGAGAATGATGACCTTTTCACCCTCCAGGCGGTCCGTGTGAAACTAAAACCGGAGGACCTGCCGGGACGCCCGCACTCCCGCGTCACCTGCGCGCAGTGTGGGGAAGGCGTTAACGACGGGCGAGAGCGCCGGGTGGGTGACCGCCTCCTGTGTCGGAGTTGCGCGGGAGAACGGTATTATGAAGTAGTGACGTGTGGCGAGGAGGATTCAGGATTCAGGATTCAGGATTCAGGCCATAAAGTGGGACCGGAGAGGGTATCCTAGGGATTTGTTCTTCCCTGGCCCCCAGTCCCCAGCACCCAGCCCCTGGCACCTGACACCTGCTCTTCCGCTCGTCACTCGTCACTCGTCACTTGTCACTTGTCACTGCTTTCTTATGTCTAATACGCCCATACCGATTCCTGACGACCGGCGGGTCTTGCTGCCCGTCCAGCGGCGATATTGGCCCGTGGCCACCCTAACGCTCCTAGCCATCAATGTTGTTGTTTTTCTTCTTATGACCTTCGCCGGGGGGTCGAATAGCACCGACGTGCTCCTGGATTTCGGGGCATCGTTCAGTCCCTACTTTCGACGCGGAGAATACTGGCGGCTGGTCATGCCGATGTTTCTTCACATCGGTTGGCTGCACCTGATCGTCAACAGTTATGCCCTCTTTATTCTCGGCCCCATCCTGGAGCGCGTTTACGGTTATGGGCGTTTTGCGCTGCTGTACGTTGCCGCCGGTATAGGCAGCTCGGCGCTGTCCATGGGCCTCTCGAGAAACATCGCGGCGGGCGCCTCCGGAGCCATCTTCGGGATCGCCGGAGCCATGCTGGTGGCAGGCTACTTGCACCGTGATCTCATCCCGCGCCATTGGGGACGCGCTTTCGGCAGAGGAATTCTTCCCTTCATTGTGCTCAACCTGATCTTCGGCTTTTGGGTTAGAGGGATCGACTACTGGGGACACCTGGGCGGGTTGCTGACGGGCATGGTGTTGGCGGCTCTCATTCCTCCGCCCGCGCATGAGCTGGCGCCATGGTCCGGCGGAGAGCGGACTTCCCAAGCCGTGGTCGTTGTGCCTATCCTGGTGGTGGCCCTGGCGATGGTCTCGACCGCGCAGCATTACGCGATGTCGCGTGATGTCACCCGGTTACTCCGGGAAGGCGAGCGGTTCCGCTCCGCCCACCAGGATGCGGAAGCGCTCGAGCGTTTCCGGGCGGCGGCCCAGCGCTCGCCACGCGACGAGCGCCCCCATGTGATGATGGGCGCGCTGTATTTGCGCGAGCAACAGTTCGACAAAGCCATCCAGGAATACAGCGAGGCGGTGCGCTTAAGCCCGGGCGCGCCGGAAGCGCAGCTCGAGCTCGGCGTGGCCTACCGCATGAAGGGCGACCTGGGCAAGGCGCAGCAGGCCTTTGAGGCCGCACTGGGCAAAAACCCCACCACGGCGGAGGGGCAGCGCTTGCTCGCTGACCTCTATGCCGACCAGAAGCTCTTTGCGGAAGCCATCCAGCACTACAACCAAGCCTTGCAGATTGAGCCCCAAAGCGCCGAGGCGCACAATAACCTGGCGTGGCTTTACGCCACCTGCGAGGACCCCAAATGGCGCGACCCGCGCGCCGCACTCGAGCACGCTCGCCAGGCGGTCGAGCTGACCCAATGGAAAGAGCCTGGATTCATCGATACGCTGGCGGAGGCCAATTACGCCAGCGGAAGTTATCAGGAGGCTGTCAGGATCCAGTTGCTGGCTTTGCAGCTCAGCCCACAAGACCCTGAGCTGCAAGAACACATGGCCCGCTACCGCAAGGCCGCCGGCGGGTAGTAAGTTCGACTTTTAACTCTGGACTTCTTCTGTGCCCCAACTCCCTCGCGTGGTGATTCTCGGCCGGCCCAACGTGGGCAAATCCACGTTATTCAACCGCATTTGCGGGCGTCGGCGGGCGCTTGTGGGTGACGAGCCGGGCATGACGCGCGACCGCCTCTACGCTCCTGCCACATGGCTCGGCAAGCCGTTTGAGGTGGTTGATACGGGCGGAATGATTCCCTTTGAAAAGGACCTAATCGCAACTGAGATCATTCGCCAAGCCGAGGTGGCGATCGAAGAAGCCGCTCAGCTCATCCTGGTGGTGGACGCCCGGCAGGGAATCGTACCGCTCGACCAAGAACTGGTGCAATTGCTGCGCCGCACGGGCAAGCCGCTCTCCCTGGCCGTGAACAAGGTTGATGCCGCTCAGCATTCGCCGTTGGCGGCGGAGTTTCACCGCCTGGGCATCCCCGACATTTTCCCTCTTTCCGCCGAACACGGGCTGGGCGTGGACGATCTGCTCGAACACGTCACAAAGGATTTTGCAGCTTCCGTCGAGGCATCTGAAGAAGCGCGGGCAGAAGCTGCCGGCGGGACGGCCGCGGCTACGCTGGCGCCTCCCCGCGATCAAGTGATCAAGGTGGGCATCATTGGGCGGCCCAACGTGGGCAAGTCGACGTTGTTGAACAGCTTTATCGAGGAGGAGCGCTCGATCGTTTCGCCGCTGCCGGGTACTACGCGTGACGCCGTGGACGCGGAATTCGAGCGCGACGGCCTGCGCTTCCGGCTTATCGATACCGCCGGGATTCGCCGCAAAGGCAAGACCAAGTTGCTGGCGGAGAAGCTCAGTGTGATTCAAGCGCGAAAACACCTGGAGCGCGCCGACGTAGCGCTGCTCCTGCTGGACGGCCCGGAGGGCCTCACGGCGCTCGATACCCACATTGGGGGCTACGCGCATGAAAGCCGGCGCTCGGTCATCATCGTGGTCAACAAATGGGACGCGGTCAAGAAAGGGCCGACCACCACGCGCGATTACATCCGGGTGATAAGGGAGCGGATGAAATTCCTCGCCTACGCACCTATCGTCTTCATCTCCGCCTTACGTGGCCAGAAGCTGGACAGTTTGCTCGGGACCATTGCCCAAGTTGCGGAGGCTCGCCGGAAGCGCGTTTCCACCTCGGAAATGAACGAGTTCCTCGAGGAGTTGGATTTCGAGCGCGCTCCCACCCCGGCCGGGAAGCCCACGCGGATCTATTACCTTACCCAGGGCGGAGTCGCTCCACCGGTGTTCGTCGCCTTTACCAACCGCGCGGGCAAACTCCACTTCTCTTTTGAGAGGTTTCTGGAGAACCGCATCCGGGAGAGGTTCGGCTTCCTGGGGACGCCGATTAGCATCAAGCCTCGCCAGAGCCACTGACCTCGAGCTTATTCAATTTGGAGGGTTTGGGCCAGAATGCTATACTGACTCGGATTGGGTTATTTTATGGGAGCCAACGCTTTTATGAGTATGGAACTTATTGGGTCCGGAAAGGGAGTTCTAGGCAATGAACTGGGAAATGATGGGAGTTCGTATAATCTTTGTACTCATTATAATTGTGGCATCATTCCAACTGCATCCATTTGGCCTTTCCAAATTCTTAGCGGCCCTGGTGGGTGCTGCGCTGGGACTGTTTTTCATTTTCTTTGAGATGCGGTTGGAAAGAGCCAGCCTGAGACGCCTGATCGGAGCTGCGGTAGGATCGATTTTGGGAATTCTTGGGGCGCTCATGATCAGCCACCTGCTGGGCATGACGGCACTGGACAAGGGCAACCTTTCTTTTCTTCAGGTGACGCTGCTCCTTCTCATGGCCTACGTGGGATTGGTGTTGGGCGCCAACAAGGGCGATTTGCTCAATCTCTCCGCTCTGGGTGGGCTGTTCACCGCTGAGGCGAAACCGAGGAGGAACTTCAAAGTACTGGATACAAGCGTCATCATCGACGGGCGTGTTGCCGACGTATGCGAAACCGGCTTCATTGATGGGACACTGATGGTCCCGCAGTTCGTCCTCCGCGAACTGCAATTGGTGGCTGACTCTTCCGACCCACTCAAGCGCAATCGTGGCCGGAGAGGTCTGGATATCCTCCAGCGCATGCAGAAGATGGGCACCGTCCAGGTCCAGATTGTTGAAGAAGACTTCCCCCAAATGCGGGAAGTGGATATGAAACTCATCGAATTAGCCAAACAGTGCGAGGCAAAAATCGTCACCAACGATTTCAACCTCAACAAAGTTGCCCAGCTCCAGGGCGTGCCGGTGCTGAATATCAACGAGCTGGCCAACGCCTTGAAGCCTGTCGTGCTCCCCGGTGAGGCGATGCGTGTGTTCATCCTCAAGGAAGGCAAGGAATACAACCAGGGTGTTGCCTACCTTGATGACGGCACGATGGTGGTGGTGGATAATGCCAAGAAGATGATTTCCAAGACCATCGACATCGCCGTGACCAGTGTGCTGCAAACCACCGCCGGCAAGATGATTTTTGGGAAGTTCGAGGAACGAAAAGGCGTCGCGGAGCCCGTTCATCAGTAGGCAGTGGCACAGGCGCTCTTGCCTGTGTCCAAGGATGATGGACTGTGCCGACAAGCACAGGCAAGAGTGCCTGTGCCACTGTTAAACCTGACACCTGCTTGAACTGTCATTCTGAGCGAAGCGAAGAATCTCGGCAGTTCCGGAACCTATCAACTGCACAGATTCTTCGCTTCGCTCAGAATGACAGAATCAATCGGGGAGCTGCTTCTATGAGCGTTGTGGCTATCATTCCCGCGGCAGGATGGGGTGTGCGTATGGGAAGCGCCACACCCAAGCAATTCCTCTCGCTCGAGGGCGTTCCGATTTTCGTTCACACGCTGCGGAAATTCGTCGCCTGCGAGGCGGTGGACCACATTTTGCTTGGCCTGCGGGCGGAAGATACAGAACGCGCTCAAAATGAGATCGAGCGCGAGCGTTTCGCGAGGCCCGTGCGGTTGGTGGAAGGTGGGCCCTCGCGCCAGGAGACCGTGGCCCGCTGCCTGGAGCAAGCTGCGGCGGATACGGAAGTGGTGCTGGTCCATGACGCCGTGCGGCCGTTTATCGAGCTGGAAATGATCCGCCGCGTGATTGCCGCCGCGCGGCAGGAGGGCGCAGCCATCCTCGGCATACCCAGTGTGGATACGGTAAAGCAAGTGCAGCGCACCATGATTCTGGGGTCCATCCCGCGGGAACGGATTGTGCTGGCGCAGACGCCCCAGGCCTTCCGCTACGAGATTATCCGTGAGGCTTATGCCCGGGCCATGGCGGACGGCTTTCACGGAACGGATGACTCCAGCCTTGCAGAACGGCTGGGCTACAGCGTCACCGTAATTATGGGTTCTGACCGCAACATGAAGATTACCAAGCCCTCTGACTTGCCTCTCGCCCGCCTTTACCTCGCGCAAGAACGCGAACGGCAGGAAGCAGTAGAAGGATGAAGGCCCGAGAGCACGCGGTGAAGCCGGAAACAGACATGCCATCGCGCCCGGATAAGTCTTCTTCACGCGAGCCGCAACATCCGCCCTTTGAACTTCTGGCTTCTATTCGTACCGGCATCGGGAACGACTTGCACCGCCTCGTCCCCGGCCGCAAGCTCATACTGGGCGGAGTTCGAATCCCCTTCCCGAAAGGTCCGGCAGGCCACTCGGACGGCGATGCGCTGGCGCATGCCATCTGTGATGCGCTGCTCGGAGCGGCCGCACTGGGCGACATTGGCCGACATTTTCCCAACACTTCTCCCCAATGGCGTGCCGCTTCCAGCCTCTTATTCCTTCATCAAGTCCGCAAACTTTTGGAGGACGCCGGCTATGCGATTGTAAACGTTGACGCGACGGTAGGCCTTGAACACCCTGCACTTTCCCCCCATATCCCTCGCATGCAAAAGAAACTGGCTCGGGCACTGGGCCTCGAAGCCGGCCAGGTCAGTGTGAAAGCCAAAACCGGCGAGGGTGTTGACGCCCTGGGTCGGGGTGAAGCCGTGCGGGCTGACGCGGTGGCACTGATTAGTCGAGAGTCGAGAGTCAAGAGTCGAAAGGGGTAGCGCGGACCCCCGGTTTTGGGGTCCGCGGCGTTTCCTTGGGTCCGCAGACGAGCCGCGGACCCCAAAACCGGGGGTCCGCGCTACCCCTTCTGGGGAGTGGTGGGCCTAATCTATGCAAAGAGGCAGGGACGGACTCCGAGGTCAGGCCCGGGATGGGAATGAGGCCGGTGAGCGATTGGTCTGGCCGCCGCTGAACATCGCTCACCGGGGGGCGGGTGGAGAAGCTCCGGAGAATACTCTGGCGGCTTTCGACCTCGCCCTCCGGCAGGGCGCGGGAGGAATTGAGTTGGACGTCCACCTTTCTTCCGACGGCATGCCTATGGTCATTCACGACCCTCACCTGCGCCGCACCACCTCGGGCAGCGGCTGGGTCAGTGAGCATCGAGCCAATGCGCTTCGCCGATTGGACGCCGGCTCATGGTTCAACCGGCGTTTTCCCGAAAGGGCGCGGCAGCGTTATGTGGGCGCGAAGATTCCGTTCCTCTCTGAGGTGCTTGCCTGGGTTCGCCAGCACCGGATGCTTGCCTTCGTGGAAATCAAGGGGAGTAGAAACGCATATCCGGGTATCGAGGCCAAGGTGTTGGATGAGATTGAGCGCGCCGGAGTCCGGCGGCTCGCCACCATAGTTTCGTTTGACCTCGCAATCCTCCGGCGGATCCGGGAACTCGACTCCCGCATCTCGCTTGGGCTGGACGTTTCCCGGTCTTTGCTCACCCTCCGGCGGGTACGCTCCCTGGCAGGCAAAGCCGTCCTTCCACATTGGGCTGTCGCGTCACGGGGATTCATCCGCCGCGCACACCGGCATTCGATTCGCGTTTTTCCTTGGACGGTGGACCAACCCGCGCGCATGGAACGAAGGATCGCCGACGGTGTGGATGGAATCATTACCAACTACCCGGCCCGGCTGGCGGAAGTCCTTAGGAGGCAGGAGTCAGAAGCCGGAAGCCAGGAGACAGCAGGTGGGTCGTAGGCGGCAGATGAGGCTTTTGGGCGCCGTCACGCAATGATCATTGCATTGGTCACCGAACGGCCCCCTCTCCCCCCGACCCCTCTCCCCCAAGCGGAGAGGGGAGAGTTGGTTCCATTGATGAGCGAAGCAAAGAAGAAGAAAACGGCCAAGAAGTTTGTGATCTCCGGACGAGTTCAAGGAGTCGGCTATCGGTTCTTTGCCGAGCGATGGGCAGAGCAGCTTGGCATTGCCGGTTACGTTAAGAACCTCTGGGATGGCACCGTCGAGGTCTATGCCATCGGCGGTGCAGTGTCTCTGGAGGAATTCAAGCTTCGTCTGGCGGAGGGGCCGCAGATGGCCCACGTGACCGGCGTCAGCGAATCCGACGAAGCGGTGGACAGGCGCTACGTAGGCTTCCTGATCGAGGGAGGATGGTAGGCACAAGTCGACAGTCGACAGTCGACAGTCGGCAGTTAACAGCCGAAATTGGGGTCATCTATCCCAATGATCTATCTGCCTACTGCCTAGTGGCAATTGCCTGCTGAGAGAGGTCAGAAGAATATGCCATCGGCGGCCTCCCTCGCTTGGCTTGGGACAACAAGATGGCCGGCTGTCGACTGTTAACTGTCGACTGTCGACTTGAGAATCGCATTGAAGGAGGTAGGAGATTGGACCTAAAGAGCCTGATTCGCGAAGTGCCGGACTTCCCCAAGCCCGGCATCCTTTTTTACGACATTACCACCCTGCTCAAAGACCCCGTTGGGCTTCATGCCGCCGTGGATGCGCTCGCCAACCATTATGTTGGGCGCAAGATCGACTGCGTGGTGGGGATTGAGGCTCGCGGCTTCATCTTTGCGCCGATGGTGGCCTACCGGCTTAACGCCGGATTTGTTCCTGTGCGCAAACCAAACAAGCTCCCGGCCGCCACCGCGCGCGCCACTTATGATCTCGAGTACGGCACCGACTCGCTGGAAATCCATCGCGACGCCGTAAGCCAAGGACAAGAGGTATTGATTATTGATGACCTGCTGGCCACAGGCGGGACGGCGCTGGCCGTGGCCCGGCTTATCGAATCACTGGGCGGAACCGTAGCAGGGCTGGGATTTCTGATTGAGCTCGCGTTCCTCAATGGCCGCGCCAAACTCAGCCAGTACGATCTCCACGCTGTCGTCAGATACTAGAAGGTTTTTCCCAATTACTACCTACCTAGCCCTCCTGCGGGGGTGCCTCATCTCCAGCGGCTTCCCGAGGTTCGATGGTTTTGAGGATTTCATCCAGAAAATACTCCTCCGGCAACGACCCTTCGATATGAAGACTTTCATTGACCACGGTCTTCGGAACCGCATGCACTTGATACCTGGTCACGCAATCGGGGAACTCCGTGGCCTCGATGGCGTCGGCGCGGATGTTGTCATTCTCCATGGCAAACTGATACGCCAGTCGCACGGCCCGTGGACAGTGAGGGCAGGTGGGAGTGACGAACACTTCGAGGTGGAGGGGCTTACTCAGTTGGGCGAGTTTCTCTCGACTCGAGGCAAGGAGGCCTGAATCGCCCTTCGAAACCGCGAGGATGGCGTCGAGCAAAGTGGAAAACTCGTATCCGGCCGGCAAGCCATAAAACCGAATGCCGTAATCCTTCCCGTTGCGGATGATGGTGGCCGGGACCTTGTCCACACCGTATTCGCTCACCTTCCCTGCGTCGAGCAGAAAGTTGAATACCTCGAGCGAGAGCTTGTCGGAAAGGGCGGCGAGTTCCTTCATAAGCTGTAAGGTTTCCTCGCCCAGCTCCAGATTCAACTCCTGGGTGAAGTGGACCAGCTTTACCGGGTTCACCATTTGTTGCAGTCTTTCGCGGATTTGGGCGGCATCTTCGTCGCGGATCATTCCCATGCTCATTGGATGCTCGAAGGCAGAGTTCGTTGCAGGGCTACAGGACCGTATGGGGTATGTGTACCGTCTACCACATACGACATACGGGTTCAGACTTCGCTCTCCGAATCAAAGCCAAACTTCTTCATCTTGTAGCGAAGCGCATCGCGGGAAATGTCCAGAAGTTTGGCGGCGTGGGTTTGGTTTCCCCCCGTCTGCTTTAGAGCCAGACCGACCAATTCCCTCTCCACTTCCTCTAGCGAGGTCCCCTGTTTGGGCAACTCGAGGACAGGTATCATCCGGCCCGAGGCCAGCGGGCGCCAGGAGGTCGCCGTGGCGGTCACGAGGGGCTGCGATTCCACCGGTACGCAGTCCGGAATCGCAACCGGTGAAAGGTTTTCATAACTCTGCGGCTGGCCGGTCACTTGAATCGGAAGATAGGTGGGGCGGATGTAATCCGCCTCCTCCAGAATCATCGCGCGCTCGATGGCGTTCTTCAGTTCGCGGACGTTTCCCGGCCAGTCATAGGCCAGTAGCAGGTTGCGAGCCTCCTGCGTGATGCCCCGGATGCCCTTTCGAAACCGGAAGTTGTAACGCTCGATGAAGAAGTCCACGAGCGGAAGAACGTCTTCCTTCCGGTGCCGCAAAGGAGGAATGAAAATCGGGATGACACTGAGACGATAGAAAAGGTCCTGGCGGAATATACCCTCCCGGACACCTTGTTCGAGGTCGCGGTTCGAGGCCGCGATGACCCGCACATCCACCCCGATGTCCTTGATTCCGCCAATGCGCCGGATGGTTTGGTCTTCCAGAACCCGCAGAAGCTTCGCCTGCAAGTAAGTTGACATTTCACCGATTTCGTCGAGGAACAGGGTCCCGTCATCGGCCACCTCGAAGAGGCCTTTCTTCTGCGCCTTGGCGTCGGTGAACGCCCCGCGCTCGTGACCGAATAGTTCCGCCTCCATCAAGGTTTCCGGAATTGCCGAACAGTTGATCGGTACAAAAGGCTTATCGGCGCGCACGCTGTCGTAATGGATCGCCTTGGCGATCAGGTCCTTTCCTGTGCCGCTCTCTCCCTGAATCAGCACCGTGGACGCTTCGCTGGCCGCCACCTTGCGCACGAAGTTCATCAGTTCCAGCATGCGCGGGGACTTGCCGACCACCTCGTGATAGCCGGAACGCTTCCGGACCTCTTCCCGCAGGCCATCGCGCTCGGAGCGCAACATCGACCGGTCGATAGCATTGGCAATGGTGATCTGAAGCTCGTCGAAGTCCAGCGGCTTCTTGACAAAATCCAAGGCACCCAGTTTGATGGCGGTTTTGATATCGTCAAGCTGGGGGTCACCGGTAATCATAATGACCGGGATGGAGAGATTGTTCTGTTTGATCTCGCGCAGGACTTCAATTCCGCTAAGGTCGGGCAAGCGCACGTCCAGCAGGATCAGGTCGGGCAACTCCGCGCGGATCTGTGCCAGTCCCCCCGTACCGCTTTCGGCTTCCAAGGCCGTGTAGCCCCACTCCTCGAGTTGCCGGCGGACGGACCAGCGAATCAGCTTCTCGTCGTCGACGATCAGGACTTTCTCATTAGGCATAGATTTCTTTGGATTCCTCGACCGCCTGGCGCAGGGGCAAGCTGATGATAAAACGGCTTCCTTTTCCCAGCTTGCTTTCCACGGTCAACGTGCCCCCATGCTGACGGACGATCCGCCGGCAGAGTGACAAACCCAACCCCGTGCCTCCCCGCTTGGTGGTGTAGAAGGGACGGAAGATGCGCTCCAGAGATTCAGGTGGGATGCCTGCGCCGGTATCGCTCACCGAGATTTCCACCAGGTTCGCCTGGCCTGGCCCGCCGGGAGCGTTGAACTTGGCCGTGATCGTGATCTTGCCTTCCCGCTCGATGGCCTGGACACCGTTCAACACCAGGTTCAAAAGCACTTGGTGGAGCTGTTCCGAATCCATGCGAAAGGCAGGGAGGTCCGGAGGAACCTGAACGGAAAACTCCACGTTTTTTGATCCTAGCTGTTGACGCGCGAGCTGCAAGGTTCGGGCAAAAGTGTCCTTCAAGTCAGCGCGGCCGAACTGCGGAGGCTTGGGCCTGGCATATGCGAGCATGTCATTCAGCACTTTTTCGATTCGCCGCACTTCCTGGCGCAAATCCTCCATGACTTCGCGGTCCGGGTGGTCTTTGGGAAAATCCTTGGTAATGATCTCGATCGCACCGGCAATTCCGGCCAAGGGGTTGCGAATCTCATGAGCCACTCCCGCCGCAAGTTCCCCCATCGTCGCCAGATGCTCCGCCTGGAGCATTTCCGCATCGTGAGCCCCCTGGCAGTGATCGCAAAAATCCCTCCAGCGGTTGGCCAGCGTTCGAATTTCCCTTTCCAGGGCAGTCGTGCCCCCCTCGGGTTTCACCGGCATCGTAATGGTGATGTAAGTGGGGGCGATTCTTCTAATGGCCGTGCGGAGTTGCCTGAGCAAAGCCCAGGACCGGCGCTCCTGGTAAATGAGCATGCCGGTGGCGGCCGACAGAGCAGCGAGGAGCGGAATGGCTAGCTCGAGTCTGGAATTCAGCCCATAGCGGAACCACTCATGCGCTGTGAGCAGGACGATTCCCACCATGGCAGAGATTAAGACGACTAAATTCTGCCCAAAAGTCGGGGGGAACCTGAAGACGCGTTTTAGGGGAGCCCAATTCAATGCTTTGATCTTTCCTTCCCGCTGACCTACAGTTTCAATTTTAGCATACGGTCATGAGTGAGGCCAGAAAGCCCGAGACATTTTTCGAGGCGATGAAACACTCCGGACAGGAACTGATTGGTCGTCGGTAGGTCGGAGCAGGGTATGTGGTAGGTGGTATGTGGCAGGTGAGGGCAGATGTTCTTCCCCACCTACCACCTACCGACTGTTCCCTCACTTCCATCCCATTCGGTCGCGGAGAGACGTGATGTGCGCGATGTGGTGCCGGCCGTGCCAGGCGCACAGGCCAAGGTATTTGTCCAATGTCACCACTCCCATTTCGGGGTGGTGGAAGGTGCGCGCAAAGTCGGCAGTGCTCAAGGATTTCAGCAGAAGTACGCAGCGCTGTTGCAAGGATTCCAGCAACGAAAGTGAGAGTTCCGTGGGCGCCGTGCGCGCATCCTCCAGGACTGCCCAGCGCTCCTGATCGTACACTTTAATAGTCGGCACGTCCTCGGTTAAGGCAAACCTGAAACGTATGTAGGCATTCATGTGGGCGTCGGAGAGGTGATGGACCACTTGCCTCACTGTCCAGCCGCCCGGACGGTAGGGAGTATCGATCTGTTCCTGGGTCAGCCCTGCCACGGCTTGGCGGAGTTGCGCAGGCGCCTGTTCGATTTGCTGGATTAATTGCGCTCTCTGTTCCTCCGTAATGACTCCTCCCCACTGGAACTTTCCGATCGGGTATTGCAGGTCCATAGAACTATGCCTCCTTCGCCAACTCATTGGTCTCCCCTGTAAGAGATGGGTCTTATTATTCTACCCTGAAATCGCATTTGGTGGGCAGGATGCTGCTGGTGGCATTTGCGGGAAGTGGGCGGTGGAGAGCGTGACGGGGACCTTGAAGAACAGGAAGTGGGGCGGGGGGGATTGTCGATTGCCGATTGCCGATTGCCGATTGAAAACGCACCGGCCGCCTCATCGCTGTTCCTATCGACAAACGGCAATCGACAATCATCAATCGACAATCGTCAATCTAGGCGTAGGCGTGCAGTCCCGGCAGCAGGTAGGTGACGCCGAAGAAAGTGAACATCACAATGCCGAACCCGATAATCGCGAAGTAGGCGGAGCGGCGCCCTCGCCAGCCACGCGTCAGCCGCATGTGCAAATAACCCGCGTAGGTCAGCCAGGTGATGAGCGCCCAATCTTCCTTTGGATCCCAACTCCAATAGGATCCCCACGTGCGGTTTGCCCAGTAGGCGCCGGCGATGATCATGAGGGTTAGCAAAGGGAAAGAGATGGCGACGGTCTTATAGATCAACCCGTCGAGAGTGTCCCGTTGCGGCAAGAGATTGGCGATCGAGTCGTATTTCGCGCTCAGCGCTTCCCACGCCAGCGAAGCAAACAGCGCGCAAACGATCCCCGCCAGCAGGAAGGGGCTTGCAGCCAAATGAACACCGAAGGTCTGCCCCACCTGCGGGACAAAATACGGGCCGGAGTGGACCTTCAGCAGGAGCAGCGCAAAAGCCAGGGCCTGCGCAAAGATCGAAGCCAGGAAAAGCCGCTTGGCCCGGTTCGCCCAACGGCCGGGCTTCTCACCCTGCGAGCCGAGGAGATTGATAACCAGGGTCGCCACCGCCAATCCGAGGACGATTACAAACGGCCACCCCAAAACCGGAATGGCAACCAGGAGCGGTTCTTTGGGAGCCAGCATCACCTTTTCCTGAGCCTCCGCATCCCAGGCAGGGAGCAGGAAGGCCAAGTTACTGTCCACGGAACTGATGACTATCGCCCCGTAAATCGCCGCCACCAATCCCGAAGTCCAACTAAGGAAAGTGCGCGCGCTGACCCCATCCTTGATGAGGAACAACAAGGCCAGGGCAAAAGAGATCGTAAACCCCGCGTAGCTGAGCATCGCCAGCGTAACGTGAATTTGCAGCCAGGTGCTCTGGAGCGCTGGAACCAGCGGCCTTATCTCACCCGGCAGCACCTGCAATAAAGTTATCGCCAGGGTGGCAATGGGCAGGGTTATCGCGCCCAGGAAGGGGATATCGAATTTCCACTGCGCCACTTCGTGCAGAACCACCACCGCCCAGGAGAAAACCAGCACCATCTCGTAGATGCTCGACAGCGGGGCATGCCCTGAGGTAACCCACCGCGTCGCGATGGCCGCGGTGTGCAAGAGGAGGCTGCCGCGCGTCAGCGCCTCGGCGCCCGCCAGCAGGTTGGACTGCCGAACCGCCATGGAGAAAACAAAGAGAACCGAGGCACCCAAGTACCCAACAAGTGCGAGATAAAGAAATTTCTCGCCTGTAGCCCACCCGGAACGCCCTATGAGGTGCGGGACGGAGACCGCCATCACGGCCAGGACCGCCACGCTGACGGCCAGAAGGATCCAGGTTCCCGTGCTGCTGGTCCGGTGTTCATCGACGTACGTGGTAAGAACTTTCGCCATACTTTATCTCCTTCGTCCGTGGTCCGTCGTCCGTGGTGCGTGGTCAGCCCCCGATGTCTCTCAAAACGCCAAATCGAACAATACCGTGTCCGTTTGGGAAATCCACCAGGATTGGTTGCAACGGACAACGGACAGCTGACAACGGACCACGGACACTGACAACTCTTTCTGCGTCTACTAGGCCGGGATTGCTTGCTTGACGTCAGGCTGCGCAGTGCGCAGAGCCACCTCCAGCTCACCCGCCAATTCATTGAAACGACTTTCGAAACTCTCACGATACTTGCTGGGTTGTCCCCCTAGCAAGAGCGCCGGGCGCCCCTTGCGGTCGCGTCCGACGAGGCCCCAGATTCGCACGTGCGACAAATAGAGGGCCATCATCAGACCTGCCGTCAGCAGCAGGCACCCACCCCAGATCAGGTTCTGGCCGGGTTCGTGCGCGACTTGCAGCCCGCTCACATATTCCATTTCCAGGTCGCGAAGCTGAAAGGTGATCCCGGAGTCAGCAGGCGGCGCCATCTCTGGAGCCTTCGGAAAGATCCACTGTCTTGCCTGCTTCCCTCCTGGCAACGTCACCGCCAACTGGATGGCTGGGTTGCGTGGCTCATCCGAACGAGAGGTGAGCTGGTTCCCTTCCAAAACGAAATCGGGGATGAAATCCACCAACTCCACTTCCGTACCTTGATTGTCGAGGCGCGCCGGTTCTCCGGGCTGCAAGGTGAACGTCTGCGGAGGATGCTTGCTTCCGCCCGTATCAGCCCAATGGGCCTCGAAGACCAACTTGTGGGGTCTCCCAGCGGAGCCGTAACTCGCCTGGAAAAACCGTATCCCTTTATAGGTGAGGGGATCGTTCACAGAGATTGTCTTTCGCGCGACCTCGCGCCCGTTCTCTTCCACAGCCAATTGGCTCCAATACTGCTTTGGCGAACCGTCGGGGTATTTCTCAATGCCCACGCCGTCGCACCGCACGGTGAAACCCAACTGATGCGGCGCCCCCGGGACCGTCATGGGCTCAACGGACTGGGTCCGCGCCCCAGGGGTCAGGGTCACGAACCCCTTAAAACCCCACAGGCCATCAATGATGGCGCCCGCGAAAATGAACAGCAGACTTATATGGACGACGTAAGGCGCCAAACGCGCTGTGCGGTGCTTCTCCACATAAAGCGTACCCTTTTCCAAGACCTCCGGCTTTGGCGTGTAGCCCAGGTCCCTGAGTTTCTGGCTGGCGATGGAAAGCGCCTCTGTAGGCGCATGGAATCCCAGCGGTATCTCCTTCTGAAAGGGCAACTGGTGCACGAACCACTCGTCCGCCGTCATGTGTGGTCGGACGAACAATCTCCAAGCCTGGGGAAAACGCTCCAGGGATGCGAGCGTGATGTTGGCTCCCAGCAAACCCAGGAGCAGAATGAACCACCAGGCATGGAAGACGTCGAATAAGCCCAGGGCGTTCAAGAGCCGGACGGTTTGCGGAGCATAAATCTGCTCGATTTGCCCTTCCCGCGCCATAGGCCGCTGGAGGATCATCGTCCCGATGATTACCGCCGTCCCCAGTGAGCCCAGAAGAACCAAACCGCATTCCAAGGAGCTAAGAAACCTCAAAAACCTGTCTAGTCTCGTTTGCTGTTTTGATACCATTCGGTTCCGCCATTAACCTGAAGGATTCCCGGATAGCCGGACCCTGAGACCACAACGATGCGCATCTGCGATGCCAGGGAGGGGAGAAATGTCCTAAATCCCTAATCTCATGAAAATACGCAGTATCCTCCTTGGCGGCCGCAGATTTTGGGAATCTTCCGTCATCTATCGCACTCGAAACTTGGGGCAAAAGTCGCACGCGAATGCGCGAACAAACTCAATTTGTCGCTTTTTGGGAGCTCTCCACGAACCAACGCCTTAATTCCTCAACAGTTTCGCAATTCAGCCTCAGGGAATCAAAAATGCTGACAAAAGGACAGACATCTTATTGGTGTCAACTTCTGAGGAGGTCTTAATGAAGACGCTTTCGACCAATCGCAATTCAAATGACGTTCCTGTTAAGGAACTCACGCCTGCCCCGAAACCCATTGCGGTGGCAAAAGAGGCGATGCCCGTGGAAATTCAACCGACCTTTACACTCACCTTCACTCTCGGCAGCCGTATGCGCGATTTGCACGATACTATCATCCGTACCGTGCTCCAGCATACGCGGGGTAACAGGCTGCGCGCAGCTCAACTCCTTCAGATCAACCCCCGGACTATCCGCCGTCGTCTGGGCAAGAAGGAAGGTGCGGGCTCCGTGACGCGCGCCGCATAGCACTCTTTCCGCCCTTGGCTGGCGGTCTTCTACCTCAGTGGGAGGTTGCCCCCGCACGTCTCCTGAGTTTTGCCGGGCGCTCCGCGTCCGGGTGACAGTCCTGCCAACTTGGCAAGTAAGTGACAGGCTGTCGTTCAAACACTTAGTTTTCATCACCCTGCAAACCATGCGCAGATTGGCGCGCTACGTGCTCGCATCAATAACGAGTAGTAAACGCGTCCGTCTCGTAGTCTCGGAGCGTCTTTGGAGTCCAGTCCAACATGCTGGAACAGGTAAATGGTCAGGATTGGAATCAGGTGGCACGGGATGGGCAGGATGCTGTCAGCATGGAACGTACTGGCCGAATATTAATTGTAGATGACGACCCGCACTTCCTGCGGGTGCTGGCACGCATCCTTTCGGGTGAAAATTTCCTTGTCACCTCAGCGGGAGGGGCATGCGACGCATTGGAACTCCTAAAAAGCGCGCAGTTCGATTTGGTCATCTCCGATCTGCGTATGCCCGAGTGCGACGGCCTGAACTTTCTCGAGGCTCTCCGTCACGATGGAAACAATGTCCCTGTCATCATCCTCACAGCCTATGGTGAAGTCGATACATACTTGGCAGCCATGAACGCTGGGGCCACAGAATACCTGAACAAGCCTATTCACTCAGATGAATTATTGAGAATTGTCCGCTCCTGCCTGCGCTCGCGAGCCAATCGGGCTAGGGGCTAGGGGCTGGGGGCTAGGGACTAGGGGCTAGAGACGAGGGAGATTTTGGATTTAGGATCAAGCGTCCTGCTGAGGCACCGGGTGTCGGGCCCAAGTACATTGTAGGTTTTAGACCCTTGGTTTCAGACCGGTCGGTTTCTTCCCCAGCCCCTAGCCCCCAGCCCCTAGCTTTTCAGCTCCACGATCGTGGCGCCGGCGCCGCCTTCGTGGGGCGGAGCGAAATAGAACTTTTCAACGTGCGGGTGCGAAGCAAACATTTCATGCAGGCTCCTCCGAAGGATGCCCTTGCCGTGGCCGTGGATGACGCGCAGCCGAAAGCGTCCGGCCATGTAAGCTTCGTCCAGGAACTTGTCTACGCGCTCGCGGGCCAGCTCGGCGGTGTCGCCAATAACGTTGAGTTCCGCCAGGGCCTCCTCTGAGCGCACAGCCGCCACCGCCGGCCTGGGAGCGCCTGTCCCCCCATGAACGATCCGCCGCACCTCGCCTCTCGAGAGGCGCATGTGCAAGTTGCCGACCGCGATGTCAACCTGGTCATCATCGGGCAAAGCCATAACCGTTCCGGGAGATGATAGGTTGGCTACTTGTACCCGGTCGCCGACCGCGAGAGGCCTGGGAGCAGGGGGTTCTGCCGGGGCTGTGCCGGCGCCCCCGATGGCTTCCAGAACCTGAGTGTCCCACTCTTCCCGGACTTCGCGCTTCATGGACGCCATCTTCCGCTCGAGGCCTTTCGAGGGTTTGGGAGCTTTGGCCGCTTCCAGTTGGGCGCGAAGCTGCTCGATCACGCTCTCCCAGCGCTTCTCGTTGGCGCGCAAAGTCTGTTCCAGGCGCGAGTCCAGATCTTTCAGCTTGGCGCGGCGTTCCGCTTCGAACCGGTTCTCGAACTCGATCTGCCGGGCCGCCTGTTCCTTCCCTTGCTGAACGAGCTCTCCGACTTGCCTCTCGAGTTCCGCTTTCTGCTGGTGCAGCCCGGCAATCAACGCCGCCGCTTCCGCATCCGCCGGATGCAGCAAAGTGCGCGCCTTTTCCACGATACTCGGCTCGAGGCCGAGGCGTTGCGCGATATCGAGCGCGCTCGATTTTCCCGGCAGCCCGCTCAATAACCGGTAAGTGGGCTCGAGGGTTAATTCGTCGAACTCCATGGCCGCGTTGAGGGCTTCCGGAGTCTCCGCCGCGTAGGCCTTCAAACGCGAGTGGTGCGTGGTCACCAGCGTCATGGCGCCGCGCTGCCGGAAATGCTCGAGAATGGCCACCGCCAGCGCCGCGCCTTCGTTGGGCTCCGTGCTGGTCCCGAGCTCGTCCAGCAGCACCATATCCTTCTCTCCCGCCGCCTCCGCCATCCTCTGAATGTTGGTGACGTGGGCTGAAAACGTGCTCAGGTTCGCTTCGATGGACTGCTGATCGCCGATATCCGCCAGCACCCGCCGGAACAGCGGCAGTTTGAACTCGCCCGCCGGCACCGGGATGCCGGCCTGCGCCATGAGTACGGCGCTTCCGAGTGTTTTGAGGGCTACCGTTTTCCCGCCCGTGTTCGGTCCGCTGACGATCATCATGATCTTCGGCGGCTTGAGCTCGATGCTCAGCGGGACGGGACTTCTTCCCTGCGCGCGCAGGGTCTTCTCCAGCAAGGGATGCCGGGCGTCTTTCAGCAAGAGCGTGCGGTCCGAGCTGAACTCAGGAATGCAGCCATCGTACTGGCGGGAGAATTCCGCTTTGGCGAAGGCCAGGTCCAGCTCGCTCAGAATCTCGGTGGCGCGAAGCAGGTCTTCGCGCCGCTCCCGAAGCTTCCGGCTGAACTCACCCAGGATGCGTTGTATTTCGGCAAATTCCCTCTCCTGGAATTCTACCAGCTCGTTGTTCAAGGGCAGGGTCTCCATCGGCTCGAGATAGACGGTTGCTCCTGACGAGCTTGCGCCATGGATTACACCCTGCACGCGGCGCTTCTCCTCCACCCGCACGGGAATCACGAAGCGGTCATTCCGAAGCGTCACTACGGCATCCTGGAGCACTCCATCCCGGCTGAAGCGCCGCAGCAAACGCTCGAGCAGCGCCTGCACTTCCACCCGCAGACGCTCCATGGCGCGGCGAATTCGCGCCAGCTCCGGACTGGCGGAGGAATCCACCGAACCGTCCGGGCGGATCTTTCCCTCCAGCTCCGTGACCAGGTCGCGGAAGTCTGCCAGGCTCCGCGCCAACTCCTCCAGCCGCGGCATTGGGCACTTGGCAAACAGCCGCTGAGTCGCCAGGGCCGCGCGCGCCAGGCCCGTAAGCGCAAAAATCTCGAGCGCCTCCAGGGCCGCGCCCTCGATGCGGAGTTTATCGAGCAGCGGCCGCGGGTCGCGAAGGCTTCCCAAACTTGGTCTCGGACTCTCGCGCAGATATTCGCGCGCTTCCTTTGCCTGTTCCAGTTGGCGACGGATTAGATCAATGCGCGCGTGAGGCTCGACCGAATCAAGACACGGCCCGCTGAGCGGCCCGGAAAGGTACCCGCGCAGTAATTCCAGGACGGCGGGAAACTCCAACACGTCGCGGGAGAAACGGTCCTGGGTGTCATGGCCTTCAGTCTTGAAGTTCATAGAATCAGGCAAATCAGAGAGCAGAAATTAGAAACTAGAAACTGGAAAATGGAAAATCGAAACGGGCTGCTCTGCTTGTAGGGGCAACCCTTGTGGTTGCCCCAGGGGCGGCCACAAGGGCCGCCCCTACCGAGTTTGTCGTGCCCCTAATTGCTCGAGGGCGCCTTCGGTGGGGCACCCCGAATCAGTCGGAAGGCTGCGGCGGTGATGGCTCCCAGCAGCATGCCCGACACAACTGTATATGCCACCCAGAAGATGAGTTGAGGGAAGAAACCCAGGAGGAAATACTTTCCCCAGAATCCGTACCCGGGCGGCAAATCAGAAGGCAGGGCATCGTAATGCGTTCCCCAGTTGCCGCGAAACGCGAAGAACATCAGGACCGCGACCGGAATTCTTGCAGCATACCCATACGCGAGCATCGCCTTGAAGAGCGCAGGCCAACCCGGCAGGGTGACGAGCGCGGCGATAACAGTGACCAACCAGATGTAAATCAACCTTCCCCTGAAACTCCTTTCGATATGCTGGACGGAGCCGACATAGGCCAGTGCAATAATGACGACCACTGCGAGAATGGCGCGTGCATTCGCGCGCCAGACTGAAGCCGGCCCTTGGCCGGCTGACGACAGTCTGGCAGCAAAATAGATCCCAAAGATTGGGGCCAGCCAAGTGATCCCTATAATCGACCAGGGCCCTCCCGCCGCGGGATTGAAGAGGGCCTTGGACCAGTGCTGAAGCTCGCCGAGGAGGCGGAGGAGGGTCACTGCCAGCGTGATGATGCCGGGAACCAGGATAAGCCGAAAGATCGAAGAACGGTTGCCAGAGGGGGAATCTGCCATCACGTACCTCCGTTATTGAATTTCAGGAAGAACCCGCCTCGGCTGGCCACAGGCACCGGCCTTTGCCCAGCCCGTGGACAGCAAAGCTGGTGGGTGATTGTAGTCGATTTGGCGCCAGGCTTCCAGTCCGGTTTCGGTGCATTTTTTCTTTCTGGCTTCCTGCTGTTGAAAGTGATAGATTAGGGACAGCTCGGGGCATTTTGAAAGAACAAGGTCTGGCAAGAAGTTCCTCCGTGGAGGGTAGGTTTTTGCGCGAGTGTAAGGGTCGGACCCGAGGGAGTGCCCTTGGAGAGACATGAGACCAGACACCGCACCGCTGTGGGCCGCACCCAGAACGAGATTCTATGTGTCCTCCGTAACTCTCGAGCTTTAACGCGGAGGGCACGGAGGATCTCAGCGACCTCCGTGTTGAAGTTCTTTTGACCACAGAGGACCCAGAGGCGGAAAGGAGAATGTCATGAAGGTTCTGATGGTTTATCCCGAATTCCCTGACACTTTTTGGAGTTTCAAGCACGCTCTCCCTTTCCAGGGAAAGCGCTCGGCGTTTCCGCCCCTCGGCCTATTGACCCTCTCATCCCTTCTCCCCGGCCACTGGCAGAAGCGTCTGGTGGACATGAATGTCAGGCGGGTGAAAGATTCCGACCTCGACTGGGCCGACTTGGTTTTCTTCAGCGGCATGCTGGTGCAGGGCCCCTCGATGAAGGCGCAGATTGCGCGTTGCAAAGCTCGCGGCTTGCGCACCGTGGTGGGCGGCCCCATCACCAGTGCCAAGGATAGCGCCATCTCCCAGGCGGATCATGTGGTGGAAGGAGAAGCAGAAGAAATCATCCCCGAGCTGGCTGCCGATCTGGAGGGCGGCACAGCCCGGCCTCATTACCTCAAACCGCAACTTCCCGACGTGACGCGCGTCCCGCTGCCGGATTTACAGCTCGCGGAAGTGGCCCGGTACAGCTCGATGGCGGTGCAGTATTCGCGCGGTTGCCCGTTCACCTGCGAGTTTTGCGACATCATCGAGATCTACGGCCGCCGCCCGCGCACCAAGACGCCCGAGCAGCTCTGCGCCGAATTCGAGCAGCTTTACGGCTTGGGCTGGCGGGGACCGGTGTTCCTGGTGGACGACAACTTCATCGGCAACAAGAAGAACGTGAAGGTGCTGATGCCGGAACTGGTGAAGTGGATGCGCGACCATAAATTCCCGTTCTCACTCTACACCGAGGCTTCGGTGAACCTGGCCGAGGAAGAGGACTTGCTGCGGCAAATGCGCGAGGCTCACTTTACGCGGGTATTCCTGGGAATCGAGACACCGGTGGCCGAGAGTCTCAAGGAGACCACCAAATTCCAAAACCTGCGCAAGGATCTGCGGGAGAGCGTGAAACTCATCCAATCTTACGGGATTGAAGTCATGGCAGGTTTTATCGTGGGCTTCGACAACGATCCGGCCAACGTTTTTGAGCGGCAGATTCAATTTATCCGCGAAGCGGCCATCCCGCTTTCCATGGTCGGCCTGCTCACCGCCTTGCCCAACACCCAGTTGTGGCGGCGGTTGAAAACCGAAGGCCGGCTTCTAAAAGAGAGCCTCGGCAACAACACTCTCGCCGATCTGAACTTCATCCCCAAGATGGACAAACAGCAACTCATCGACGGCTACCAGCGAATCCTGCAAACTATTTACACCCCCAAGGAGTATTTCGAGCGCGCTTCCGCCTTCCTCTCCCAACTGGGGGAGGCGGCCCGTCCGCCGGTGGTGTGGTCCGACGTCATGGCACTGGGCAGATCGCTCTGGCGACAGGGAGTTGTCTACAACTACCGCAAGGAGTATTGGAAGTTCCTTGCGCAGACCGTTCGCCGGCATCGTCACCACTTTAGCAAGGCCATCACCCTCGCCATTATGGGACACCACTTTTTCGAGCTGACTTCGGCAGGGGAGAAAATAAACGTGGAGACCAGTGCGGCCCTGGGGTGAATAAGATTGCCGATTGTCGATTGACGATTGACGATTGCAGATGTGTTGTGGTTGATCCCTTCACTGCCAATCGGCAATCGACCATCGACAATCGGCAATAAGAGGTGAATAAGATTGTCGATTGACGATTGTCGATTGACGATTGCAGACGTGGTGCGGTTGATCGCTCCGCTGCCAATCGGCAATCTACAATCGCCAATCGGCAATCAGGGCCCTAGCCTTTCTTCAGTTCACTTAACACCATGCGCCCACATTTCTTGAGGGTTTCAAACACCCCCACCCCCTTGTTAGCAATGGCTTCAAAAACAGGTTCGTCCTTCCTCATGAGCTCCTTCTTCAGCGTCTCGACGGGCAGCGCACTGGGCAGGTCGCGCTTATTGAGTTGGAGCACGTAGGGGATGTTCATCAAGTCGTGCTTCTGCTCCTTGAGGTTTTCAATCAAATTCTCGAGCGCTTCCAGGTTGGCGTCCAGCCGCTCGGCCTGGGAGTCTGCCACAAGAATCACGCCATCCACGCCGCGCAGAATCAATCTTCGGCTGGCATCGTAGAAGATCTGGCCGGGAACGGTGTAAAGATGAAACCTGGTTCTGAATCCTCGTATGGAGCCCAGGTCGACGGGAAGGAAATCAAAGAAGAGTGTGCGGTCGGTCTCGGTGGCGAGCGAGATCATCTTCCCTCCCCCCTTGCCCACCGTCTGGTCAAAGATCCAGCGGAGGTTGGTGGTCTTGCCGCCCAAGCCCGCGCCGTAATAAACAATCTTGCAGTTTATTTCCCGTGCAGCAAAGTTGATGAAACTCACGCGGTCTGGCTCCCTTCTTCGAGGCCACCGCCTCACCCGCCGCCAGTTCGGGTGAAGTCTTTCGGTTTGCTGATCCCCCGCGCCCAACAAGGCTTCCGCCGTTCACGGGTTCGTCTGGTAAGGTTATATACCACAATGTTAAAACATTGACAATAGCTGGTAGTGGCTGGTAGTGGCTGACGGTGGCGTCATTTGAAATGGGGTCCGTTTCGAAAGGCCTGTCATTCCCGCGAAGGCGGGAATCCACTCTCTAGACAGCCTGTTTCCGAACACTTCCGTCGTGGATTCCCGCCTTCGCGGGAATGACCGCACCTTACCCCCGTGACGATGGGCTTGCACGCTGGCGAGAAGTCGTACCAATTCGCGGGCAGGTTGTCTATGATAGTTTTCTCGGAGGTCTTCGTGAATCGTTTGAGGTCGCTTGCTTGCGCCTTGCTTCTGGCAGGGAGTTGTTTTGCCCTTCCCTCGGCCCCCGACGCGGGCGATCAAGCAGCCCTCAATGAGGCCGTGAGCTGGATTCAGGCCACGCCCCGCCTGCGGGCGGAGTACGACTACATCATGACATGCCGCCTTAGGCTCCTGTTTTTTTGGGTCACCTGGGATGACTTGGGGGGCGGATACATCAAGACCGGCCAGGCGATGAACGATCCAAATCTCCGAATGATCCAGTTGCTTTTTGGATCTGATCCCGCCAAGGCCCCGCGCGCCATCAACCGTTGGGGGGCGGGGACTGAAGTCGTCAAATTGGATGGGAGCAAAGCTCCAGAGGCAAGCGCTTTTGTTGGCTTCATGAAGTCTTCCAAAGGTGAATCGGTGTCGGCCATGCAGCGGGAACTCGCCCACGAGAAAAGCGCAGGAAAGCATATGTTTGAAGCCATCGTCAGCCGCGTAGACGGCGCGCAGGCCATCTCGACCACGGTTCCCTTTTACAGCGACAAGGACTACGACATGAGCCAACTCGCGGAGGCCCAGAAGCTGGCCCTGGACCAATTGGGCGATGGCCAAGCGCGAAAGTTCCGCCGCTGGGACGGCCCTGCACGTCTCCAGTGCCGCCGGCCGGGGGGATTTCTATCGACAACGGAGGAACTGCTGGAACGATCCCTGGCCGGGGAGAAAACCCCTGTCTCCTTATGTTATGTGTACAACGCCCGCCTCTACACTTTGACTCTACAGCGTGTGATTCCCGTAAGCTCAAAGCACGTCCAAATCACGCTGAAAGAGAAGGGGGAGAAAATCGACCAATCATACCGCGACCTCGAGGCATTACAGTTCCAGATCCACAACCAGGAGTCCGGCGCCAAAACTGACTTCAGTGTTTTGCTTGGAACTGCCGGTGAGTTGCGGGGGGTTCCGGTCCAGATCAACTACCAGCCTAATTGGTGGTTCCAGGTCGTGCTGAACCTCAATACCCAGCCCAAGGGCGGGACGGACAGGTGACTAGGGCGGCGTTACTTACGGGCTTGATTCTCTAAAGGCTTTGACGGCTCTAAAGCTCTGGCTGCCCAGGTTTGAATCCTTGTTCCGGCTATATACTCTCCCGTTAAAGTCAATACTGTAGACTCGACTCCTGCTCTGTTGCGAGGAAGTCCACCAGTAGATAATTGGTGAATAGGGATTCCAAAGAGGCGACTCCTTGTCGGGCTTTGTCGTATACGACGCTTGGGCGCTGCCGGGGTTCCAGACCCCTCGACAATTAGCGCCGTGGCGGGTCATCGAGCACACCATCTCCTCAACAGTGGGAAGACGCCAGATGTCCTGCGGAGTGTTCGCCATCGCCGTTCCATCTGCCGTGAGATACCGGCACGCTCTTTGAGCCTCTTCCCAGGTGGGGCCGCGCCATTGGGTCACCCAGATTCTGTCACGGGGATCTGGATTCGGCCAGCCCGGACCTTCCGGCGCCCAAACCAACTTTACGCCGTTTCCCTGGACGATCCTCAGGCCGCGGTTGCCGTCGTCGATACGGCCCGCAATGCGCGTCACGGGCTCGATGGCAGATCCGGCTGCAACAAGTAGAGGAAGAAGAACGCTGATCTTGTACGCAAGGCTCACCGGTGCGGGGCGACCTACCCAGAAAAGTATCCCAACGATTAGAACGGGTAGAAGCGCTGGCAGCCAACCCAACACGACATTGGGAGTCAGGACCTTCCGAGTGATTAGAATCCACACGCAAAAGCCCACGCCGAACAACTGATAGAGGCCACCTCCCGCTCTTGGCCAGCGGAGAGCGATCAGCGAGAGCGCCACGAAGACCAGCATTAGCGCCATGTAACGGACCGTAAGCGTCAGATTTTGAGATAAGGACTTGAAGTACCATCCTTCATGAAAGCTCTCGAAAGCGCCCCAGAAAGCCCACAAGCTCGAGATGAGGGTGGAGATCCCTACCGCGACCCAACCCAGAATCACACCTTTTCTCACGGGTGGCTACCTCATCAGACCTGCTGTTCTCGGCTTGCGCCGGTAATGTCAAACCGTCTTACAAGCGGCGAAAATAGTCAATCGTCCGGTCCAGACCTTCTTCCAGGCTGACGTGCGGCTCCCAGCTCAGAAGGTCTCGAGCACGCGAGATATCCGGTCGGCGGCACTTAGGATCATCCACGGGCAAGATGTGATGGACCATTCGACTCGAACTCCGGGTGAGCCGGATGATGAGGGCGGCGGTTTCAGCGATGCTGATTTCGGAGGCGTTTCCCAGGTTGACGGGTTGGTGAATGGCCTGGGGTGTTGCTATCGGGGCTTCTTCCTTTGCGGCGTGGTGAAAGAGCAAGCGGATAATTCCTTCCACGAGGTCTGAGACGTAGCAAAAGCTGCGGGTCTGAGTCCCGTCTCCATAGAGGGTGAGGTCCTTACCCTGCAAGGCCTGGACGATGAAGTTGGAGATGACCCGGCCGTCGTAAGGCCGCATGCGCGGGCCGTAAGTGTTGAAGATGCGCGCGATGCGGGTATCCAGGCGGTGGGTGCGATGATACGCCAGGGTCAAGGCCTCGGCGAACCGTTTCGCTTCGTCGTAGACTCCGCGAGGCCCCACCGGGTTTACGTGCCCCCAGTAGTCCTCCGCTTGCGGGCTCACTTCCGGATCACCGTAGACTTCCGAGGTGCTGGCCAGCAGGAACGTGGCCCCTCGGGCTTTGGCAAGTCCCAGAGCGTTGTGGGTGCCGAGCGATCCCACCTTGAGTGTCTGGATGGGCAGGCGAAGGTAATCAATGGGGCTGGCGGGAGAAGCAAAGTGCATCACCGCATCGACGGCCCCTTCCACATCTATATGCGTGGTGACGTCGTGGCGGAGGAACGTGAATCCCGGGTGGTTTGCGAAGGCCGCAAGGTTCTCCAAGCGTCCCGTAATGAGGCTATCCAGGCAGCAAACCTGGTGCCCCGCTCCAAGCAATTGCTCGCAAAGATGGCTTCCCAGAAAACCCGCCCCACCGGTGATGACAACCCTCATGAGAGTCCCTTGCTCCGCGCTCAAATGCCCCGCGTGTCGAGAAGGTGCTTGGGAGCGGGCGGACCGCTGCCGATGTCCACGTATTCAAACCCATGCCCGACCATGGCGGTACGGGAAAACATGTTGCGGCCATCGAGGATCAGCGGCCGCGCCATGATTTGGCGAACCCTGGTCAAATCCAAGCGGAGGAATTCCCCCCACTCGGTCAGAGCCAGGACGGCTTCCGCGCCCTCGGCCGCCGCGTAGGCGTCTGCACAATACTCAATCTCGGGGACCTCGGCTCGAGCCTTTTCCATTGCCTGGGGATCGTAAGCCCGCATGCGAGCGCCTTCCGCAAGCAATCTGCGGATTACCGCCAGCGACGGTGAAGACCTGACATCGTCGGTGCAGGGTTTGAAGGCGAGCCCCCAAACTCCGATCCGTTTTCCGCGCACGACCCAAAGCTCGTTCTTGATTTTCTTGACGAACAAGTCGATGCGGCTCTCGTTGATTCGTTCCACTTCGCGCAGCAGGGTGAAGGCACAGCCGGCATCCTCGCCTACCCGGACAAAGGCTTGAAGGTCCTTGGGAAAGCAGGAACCCCCAAACCCCACTCCCGGCCTGAGGAAACTCCCGCCGATCCTTTTGTCCATGCCCACGGCCTCGGCCACCTTCCCCACGTCCGCGCCCACGGCTTCACACAAGTCGGCGATCATGTTAATGAAAGAAATCTTCATGGCCAGGAAGGAATTGGAGGCATGCTTGATCAGCTCGGCGCTGTTGATGTCCGTGACCACGAAAGGCACGCGCGGGCGGCTTCCGCAATTCTCGTGAACGGGACAGGCGAAGCTCTGCTCGAGTACCGGCTGATAAACCTCCTCCAGGAGTTTAGCCGCTCTTTCCGAGTCAACCCCAACCACAATACGGTCAGGATGAAGAAAGTCCTCGACCCCCGATCCTTCACGCAAGAACTCGGGATTGGAGGCCACGTCACATTGGAACTGCGGGTTGTTTGCGTATATGCCGAAGTGCTTCTGAAGCCGGCGCCCGGTCTGAACGGGGACGGTGCTCTTTTCAATTACCAAATGGTAGCCACGGGCGCATCCCGAGATTCTTCGAGCCACCAGCTCCACCGAGGAAAGATCCGCTTCACCATTTTCGAGGGGTGGAGTCCCCACGCAGATGAAGATGACCTGGCACTTCGCCACGGCGTCTTCTATTCGAGAATCAAACTCGAGCCGTTGCGCCTGCCGGTTTCGCTCGACCATGTCTTCCAGGCACGGCTCGTAGAAGGGCATTCCGCCGGAGTTTAAGACTTTAATCTTCTCCAGGTCGTCGTCTACGCAGATAACCCGGTGGCCGGTTTCAGCCAGGCCCGCTGCGGTGATAAGCCCCACATACCCCGTTCCAATAACTGCGATATTCATAGGAATGCAATGCTCCTCAAGAATGGCATTGAGTTCTGCCTACTGCGAAGAGTACCACGAGCCGAGCTTGTAACCAAGGCGGTTCCTTGCTGATTAAGCTGCGGAGGTAAGAATATCCTTGCAGAGGCACTCGTAGTTGTTTGAAAATCTCAGGGAGACAAGAGTAAGGGAAAGAGTCAGGGCGCAAGAGTAAGCAGGAGAAGTTCAGGAAGCCAAGAGGGAGCGTGGAGGAAGGTTCATGATCGTCGGAGTTCCTAAGGAGAGCTTTCCCGGGGAGCGGCGTGTGGCGCTGGTGCCCGCGGTCATTCCGAGCCTGCTCAAAGCGGGTTTCGAAGTGGTTGTCGAGTCGGGGGCGGGAGCCCAGGCCGGCTACCCGGATGCGGAATACGTGGGGAAGGGCGGCAAGATTCTCCCGGAGCGGGCCGAGGTGTTCAAAGCTGCCGATGTGGTGCTGCAAGTGCTCTGCCACGGATCGAACGACGTAACCGGCAAGGCCGATTTGCCTCTGCTTCGACCTGGGCAAGTGCTGATCGGCTTTTTGCGCCCGCTGGGGTCAGTGGAAACTGTTCGGGAAGTTGCCTCCACGGGAGTTACGGCATTCTCCATCGAGTTGATGCCGCGCACCACTCGCGCGCAGAGCATGGACGCCCTCTCCTCGATGGCAACCATCTGCGGTTACAAAGCCGTGCTGCTGGCTGCGGACAGGCTTCCGCGGCTCTTCCCCATGCTCACCACAGCCGCAGGAACCATTACCCCGGCGCGTGTACTCATCATCGGGGCAGGCGTGGCAGGTCTTCAAGCCATTGCGACGGCACGGAGGTTGGGTGCCGTCACCTCTGCCTATGATATGCGGCCGGCGGCCAAGGAGCAGGTGCAGAGCCTGGGAGGGCGCTTTGTGGAGCTTCCCGTCGAGGCCCAGGATGCTCAGGACGCTCGTGGCTACGCGCGGGCGCAAGACGAGTCGTTTTATCGGCGCCAGCGGGAGCTGCTCAGCCGCGTGGTGGCCGAGAGCGATGTCGTGATTACCGCCGCGGTCATCCCCGGCAAGAAAGCGCCGGTACTGGTGACGCGCGACATGGTGGAGAAGATGGCGCCCGGCTCGGTGATCGTGGACGTGGCGGGCGAGCGCGGTGGGAATTGCGAACTGACCCAGGCAAGCAAGGTGGTGGTCCAGCACGATGTTACCATCATCGGCTACATCAATCTGGCCAGCACCGTCCCCTATCACGCCAGCCAGATGTACGCTCGAAACGTCTCGGCGTTTCTTCTTCACCTGACTAAAGACCGGAAGATCGAGATCAACACCGATGATGAGATCACCCGCGAAACGCTGGTGACCCGGGGGGGCGAGGTGGTCAACGCGCGGGTGCGGGAGTTCTTTTCGCTGCCGGAGAAGAAAGTCTAGGAGTCAAGGAGTCAAGAAGTCGAGGAGTCGAAGAGTCGAAGAGTCGAGGAGTTAAGAGCCTCTCGACTCCTCGAGTGGAAGTGGGCTGAGATTATTTGGCAATACTGTCATTCCGATCCCGCAGTCGCGGGAGTGGAATCTCGCGCTGGTAAGTCGAAGAGTGGAGGCTCGAAGGTCCAAGAGTTGGCAACTTTCCGACTCTTGACTCCTCGACTTCTCGACTTTTCAACTTCTCAACTTGTATCAGGAGGAAAACGTGACGTCAAACCTGATCACCAACCTTTACGTGTTCATGCTGGCAGCCTTTTTGGGATTCGAGGTGATTCGCCGAGTCTCTCCGCTTCTCCACACACCCCTTATGTCCCTCACCAACGCCCTGGATGCCATCGCCGTGGTCGGCGCCATCGTGCTGGTGGGCGAGCATAAGAGCACGCTATCGACCGTGCTGGGGACCGTGGCGGTGGTCGCCGCCATGAGCAACGTGGTCGGCGGATTCCTGATTACGGACCGCATGCTGAGAATGTTCAAAACGAGCAAACCGAAAAAGCCATGACGCCACTCATTAACGAGACTCTTATCCAGATCACTTATCTTGTCGCCACCGCCCTGTTCATCCTCGCGCTCAAGTGGCTGAGCGCGCCAAGCACGGCACGACGCGGTGTTTGGGCGGGTGAACTGGGGATGGTCCTGGCCATCGGCGGGACGCTGCTCTACCAGGGGATTGTCGACTACAAATGGATCGTGATCGCCCTCGTCCTGGGGTCGATCATCGGCATCCCCCTGGGCCTTGTCCACATGACGGCGGTCCCGCAACGGACGGCTCTCAGCCACGCTTGTGGCGCCCTGTGCGTTTCGCTCGTGGGTACGGCGGAATACTATCTGCGCGCGCCCAACGTCCCGCCCTTCATGATGGCGGTGCTCTCAATGGAGGTCATTCTCGGCTCGCTGACCTTCACCGGCAGCTTGATGGCCACGGGCAAGCTGCAAGAAATCCTGCCGCAACGCCCCATCACCTATAAGGGGCAGAACATTGTGAATCTATCGCTTCTGGCCGTCGCGGTGATTGTCGCAGTCATCCTGGTGCTTCACCCCGGGCAGAAGCACCTCTTCCCGCTGCTCATAGGTATTCCGCTGGTGTTTGGCGTATTGATGATCGTTCCTATCGGCGGCGCGGACATGCCCACCGTGATCTCGCTGCTGAATTCTTACGCCGGCCTTTCTGCGGCGGCGATGGGGTTCGTCCTGGACAGCAAGCTTCTGATCATCGCGGGCGCGCTGGATGGCTCCTCGGGGTTCATCCTGTCAGTGATCATGTCCAAAGCGATGAACCGCTCCTTCACGAATGTTCTGTTCGGGGCGTTCGGGCAAGTGCAGGCTTCTGCTGTAGCAGGTCAAGAAGCGCGCACCGTGCGCAGCGTCACGGCCGAGGAGGCGGCCTCGATTCTGGCGGCGGCTAACTCCGTAGTGATCGTTCCGGGTTATGGGATGGCGGTGGCCCAGGCGCAACATAAGGTCCGGGAACTTTACGATGCCCTCAGCAAACGCGGCGTGGATGTGAAGTTCGGCATTCACCCCGTGGCGGGACGCATGCCCGGTCACATGAATGTTCTGCTTGCCGAGGCCGACATTCCTTATGACAAGCTGATGGATATGGACGCTATCAATCCGGAGTTCCCACAAACCGACGTGGCCCTGGTGATCGGCGCCAACGACGTCACCAATCCCGCCGCCCGCCAGGACGCGGGCAGCCCCATTTACGGCATGCCCATCCTCGATGTGGACAAGGCCCGAACCATCATGGTGATCAAAAGGAGCATGAGCCCGGGCTTCGCGGGCATCGACAACCCTCTCTATTACCTCGATAAGACCTTGATGCTTTTTGGGGATGCCAAAGCATTTGTCGGCGACATCGTGCGGGAGCTGGCGGGGGGCGGGCACTGAAGAACAGGAGTCAGAAGTCAGAATTCAGAATGAAGCGTAAAGGGTGAAGTGTAAAGGGTAAAGGATAAAGGGTAAAGGATAAAACCACCTTTCGCCCTTTGACCATTAGCCTTTATAGCTTACACTTTACCCTTTACACTTTACACTTTACACTTTCTCCTCCTACTTCTTCTTGCTGCTGTTCAGCGAGCGGATGTAGGCAACGACGGCGGAAATCTCCTCGTCCTTAAGGTGGCTGGCCGGCATTTGCGTCCTCTTCTTGCCATTCTTGACGACGTCCCACATCTGCTTGTCGTTAATGGAAGACTGCCACTTGGGGTCGGTGAAGTTGGGAGTCTTGAGGGCGGAAAATCCCTTTCCCCCGGCGGCGTGGCACATCATGCAATTCTTCTCGAAAATCGCCGCCCCATTAGCCGCCGGAACGGCAGCTTGAAAGGCGAGCGACCAAACAAGCAAGCCGGCTCCCGCCAGCCCGCATATTAAGCCAGAGCCTGTGTTGAGTTTCATAAGCTAACCTCCTTTAACCCGAATTCAGATGATCTCGAAGTAGCGTTCCAACTCCCAATCCGTTACGGCCCGCCGGAACTGACGGGTTTCCCAATCTCGTGTCGAGGAGTAATGATCGACGAATTCATCGCCAAAAATCCGGCGCGCGGTCTTGCTCGACCGGAAGAGCTCAGTGCTCTCCTCGAGACTTCGGGGGAGCGCCGGCGCCTGCGACTCGTAAGCGTTTCCGATGGGGGCGGGAAGTCCCAAATTGTTTTCGATCCCATAAAGGCCGGAAGCCAGGCTTGCCGCAAGCGACAAGTAGGGGTTGGCATCGGCTCCGGGGAGCCGGTGCTCGACACGTGTGCTTTTGGCCCCGGCGGAAATCGCGCGCAGCGCCGTCGTGCGGTTGTCCATTCCCCACGTTACGTTGGTTGGCGCCCAGGTGCCGGGCACAGTGCGCTTGTAGGAGTTCACCGTGGGGCAGAACATTACTGTGAACTCCCGCATGAGGGATAGTTGTCCTGCCAGGTAACATCGCATCAGCTCGGAAATGTGCGAGTCCGATTTCGGGTCATAGAAAAGGTTCTTCTTTCCCGCCCGGTCGGAAAGGCTCTGATGGATATGCCCGCTGCAACCCGGAAGGTTGGCGTTCCACTTGGCCATGAAAGTTACCAGCAAGCCGTGTTGGCGCGCTACGATCTTGACCACGGTCTTGAACATCGCCGCCTTGTCCCCCGCGCGCAAGGCCTCGTCGTGGCGAATGGCCGTTTCGTAAACCCCCGGACCCGTTTCGGTGTGAAAGCCCTCGATCTCAATGCCCATCGCACTGGCGGTGTCCAGAATGCCATGGGCCAGATCCGAGTGCGCTGAAGAACGCAAGAAACTGTATCCGAACATGCCCGGCGAAAGTGGAGTCATGTCGCGGAAACGCTTTTGCCGCGCCGAGAGCGGGTCCTCCCGGAAGAAGAAGTACTCATACTCGATCGAGGCCTTCGCGGAGTAACCCTTTCTCCCCGCGTCCTCCACGACGCTTCGCAGGATCTGACGCGGGGAGACCGGCAAGGGCGAGCCATCCTTGCGGAAAAAATCCACCAGGAAACATGCCGTGTGCGGCTCCCAAGGGAGGACGCAAAATGTGGACAGGTCGATCCGGGCAAGAGTATCGGGATAACCCGTGTGCCACCCGGTGAGTGTGACGTTGTCGTAGAGCACGTCGGAACTGTCCCAGCCGAAGATGACATCGCAAAAACCGAACCCCGACTCGGCCGCAGAGAAGAATTTCTCGAGTGAGATATATTTTCCCCTCAGCACACAGTCGATATCGAATCCTCCCAGCTTTACGCTTTCGATTCCGTGTTTTGCAAAAGACTGCTTGATCTGCTGGAGATTCATATGCCTGTCCTCGTGCGCAGGTGGAAGCTCTTGGGGCGCGTCAAGTACAGAAACCCGAGGTGCGAGAGGGTGCAGCCGTGACCGCTGTCCTTGATGCCCACCCAGGCAAGCTCGGGATCCAAAAAATCGCACCGGTTGACGTAGACCGTTCCCGCCGCCGTGCGGTGCGCCAGCCTCTCGCCCCGCGCCATGTCCTCAGTCCAGATGGACGCGGTGAGGCCGTAGGGGCTGTCGTTCATCAGCCGGATGGCCTCCTCCTCGGTATCAACGGGCATGATTCCGATGACAGGCCCGAAGCTCTCCACCATCATCACGCTCATGCTGTGGTCAACCTGCACGAGCACCGTGGGCTGGAAGTAGTAGCCGGGCCCCGGCAGGCGGCCTCCTCCGGTCAATACCTTGGCCCCCCGGCCGACGGCCTGGCCGACCTGGAATTCCATGAAATCAACCGTCTTGCGCTGGGCCAGCGGCCCCACGGTTGTGCTCTCGTCCTCCGGGCTGCCCACTTTGTATTTCTCCACCTCGGCAACGTAGGCATCGACGAACCTGGAGAAAAGGGGGCGCATCACGTAGATCCGCTCCACGGCGCAGCAGCTCTGCCCGGCATTGTAGAAGGCGCCGTCCACCAGGTTTTCCACGGCGAAGGCAAAACTGGCGTCCTCGCACACGAAGGCCGGATCTTTGCCGCCCAGCTCGAGACCCATGTCGAGCAACTGGCTCGACGCTTCCTGGTACACCTGACGCCCGCCCTCCACCGAGCCGGTAAATGAGATGAAATCGACCGCGCGCGCCTCAATAAGCTTGCGGATGGTAGCGTGGCTGACGTGGATCGATGCCACCAGGTCCTGTGGCAGGCTGGTCTTGCGAAAGGCCTCCAGGAAAGCGTCGCCGCACAACGGCGTCAGGCGGGCGTGCTTGATGAGAACGGCGTTCCCGGCCAAAAGGGCCGGGACGATTACGTTCACGGCGATCAGCAGCGGGTAGTTCCAGGCGGGAATGTCGAGCACGATACCGAGCGGCTCGTGCCGGATGAACCTGCGGAACCCGTCTTTGGGCGGGAGAATATCGTCCGCCAGTGGACCGGCCGCCAACCGCACCATGGTCTCGGCCCGGTCGAGCATCGTGTCCACCTCTCGGCGCGCCTGGCCGATGGGCTTGCCCATCTGGCGCGTAATGTCCAGCGCAACTGCCTCCTTCATGGACCGAAAGGCATCTATAAACTTGCGGCAGACGTCAGCGCGTTCCTGCACCGGGACGTCGCGCCACTGCTGCTGCGCCAAGCGCATTCTGGAAAGAACGGACTCCAGTTCCGCCTCCGGAGTGGGCTCGAGGGTGCGAAAAACCTTTTCCGTGGCGGGGTTTACGAGTTTCCAAGTTGGGTTTATCGTCACCAGTCCTCCTCAGCAGAGCCTTAAGAGACGGCTAGCATATAACCACCTCCTGACACGGTCAAGACAATCCACACAATCCACAGGAGCAAGGCATGTCCCACATTGTCCCTGCGTAATTGCTTTTTGCGCAGCACTCGCGCATACTGAAATCATCTTTACGAGCGAGGCCCACTATGAACTGGCGCGACAGAATCACGATTGATCCCGCCGTTTGCCATGGCAAGGCGTGCATTAAAGGTACCCGCGTAATGGTGTCCGTGGTGCTGGACAATCTCGGGGCAGGGGAAACACCCGAGCAGATTGCCGCGGCCTACAGGCTCGCTTCCGAAGACATCCAAGCGGTGCTGCTCTACGCCGCCGAGCTGGCCAAAGAGCGGTTCATCCCGCTCGGAGTGGTGTGATGCGTTTCAAGACCGACGAGAACCTCCACCCCGAGCTTGCCGTGTTTCTCCGCGAAAATGGTCACGACGCCCTGACGGTTTGGGACCAAAGCCTGCGGGGACGGTCGGACACCGATCTGGCCGCTGTCTGCCAGTCGGAACAGCGCGCCCTGGTAACGCTCGATGCGGGATTCGCCGACATCCGCGCTTACCCGCCCCGGCAGTTTGCGGGGCTCATCGTCCTGCGGGTCGCGGATCAGAGCCGACGGAGCATTCTGAGAGTCTTCCCCCGAGTACTAAGCCTACTCGGGAGCGAGCCTCTGTCCGGACAATTGTGGATCGTGAGTGACCACAACGTACGGGTCAGAGAGGACTAAGCGGACCTACTTTGTACCTCCGCGGCTGTTAGGCGCCACCGTTGATGAGAGCCGCCGACCCAAAAAGCAGGTCTGGTGCGCTACCTCCTTTCACCAGCTTTCCTCATACAGCCTCAAGAGATCGCCTTGGGTGCAGGGGCGGATATTGGTCTTGTGGCAGGAGTCTTCGAAGGCCTTCAGCGAGAGGGGGCCGAGGCTCTCCCGGGGCACTTTGTGGTGGCGCAGGCCGCGAGTTATACCAAGGCGCTCGATCATGGACTCGACTTCCGCCACGGACCTCGCCGCAGCTTCCTTCTCCGTCATCTGGTGCGCCGGCACGCCAAAAAGGGCTGCCAAGCGCGCGTAGTGACTCGCCGCCACCTCCTGGTTGAAGCGCATGACCGCAGGGAGGCACAAAGCGTTGGCCAGCCCGTGATTCAAGCCGAACTCGGTAGAAAGGGGATGTGCCAGCGAATGGGTGGCGCCCAGATCTTTCTGGAAGGCGATGGCTCCCATGGTAGCCGCAACCTGCATATACCCGCGTGCCTCGACGTCCTTGCCATTGCGTGTAGCCCGCTCGAGGTAACGGATGACCAGCTCCAGCCCATGGATGGCGATGGCGTCGCACAGCGGATGGAATACGGGACAGGTCAGGGACTCGAGGCAATGCGTGAAGGCATCCATGCCGGTGGCTGCGGTCAGGAACGGCGGCAGCCCGACCGTCAACTCCGGATCCAGGATGGCGCGTTTGGGCATCAGCCAGGGGCTGAAGATGATGATCTTGCGGCCCAGCTTGTGCGAGGTGATCACAGAGGAGCGCCCCACCTCGCTGCCGGTTCCCGCCGTAGTGGGTATGGCGATGATCGGGTCGTAAGGTCCGCTCATACGCTCCGTGCCCCCGGCCTGCCATTCGAGCTCAGTCAGCGCGCCGCCATACCGGGCCATGACCACAACAGCCTTGGAAACGTCGAGAGGGCTGCCGCCGCCCAGGCCGATCGCCCCGTCGCAGCCCGCAGACCGGTAAAGTTCAGCCGATCCGAGCACGTCTTCTTCGATCGGATTGGCGTGAACGCCGGGGAAAACCTCGTGGGGCACGCCGGCGTCCTTGAGCACGGAAACCACGGCGTCCAAGACGGGCGTGGCGCGAAGTCCGGGATCAGTGACGACGAGGGGCTTGCGCACGCCCGTTTCCTCGAGACAGGCGGGAAGGCGCTTGATGGCGCCACAGCCGAAGACGATTCTCGTGGGAAACGAAAAAGTACTAATCTCATCGAACATGTCGGGTTCACCTCTGAGCTTTGCGAGGCAGCACAAGCTTGTTAATCCAGTTGCTGAATTCTACCTGGCGCACTTGATCCGACAACACGTCGTCGTCGATGTCGAGCTGCCAGCGCAGGTCTTTCCGGCCCGGGTTCTGGGAGAGCGTCTCGAGCTTATCGACGTACTGGAGCAAATCTTCGTGATTGCGGAAGAAGCCTTCCGCCACCAACTTCGGCTCTCGCGCCACGATCAGACGCGCCATTTCGTGCAGATCATACTCAGGATGATATTGGGCAGCCCAGAAAGTCCCCTTCTTGTGCTTCACTTCGATCGCCTGCACGCGCGTGAAATCGTTCGAGGCCAGCAGCACGGCTCCGGGAGGAAGTTGCGTGACCTCGTCGAGATGGCTGATGAAGGCGTTGTACAGGGGCGGTTTCCCTTCCAACATGGGGTGCTCGAGACCCTCGGCGGTAAGCCGGATTTTGCGCGCGAGGCCCATCTCGCGCCCGCGCGGGTTCATCCGCACCTCTCCTCCAGCAGCCACCGCCGCCATCTGGATCCCCCAGCAAGTGCCAAAACCGGGAGTTCCAACTTCGTAGCTCTTCCGGGCAAACTCGACCTGGCGGGTCACACGTATATCATCCAGATGATAAATGGTCAGGTTGCATCCGGTCCAGAGTATCCCGTCGTAGTGTTCCGGTCCCAACCCGTCCGGGGGAGTAGGATTGTCGCTCGGTAGCCAGAGGCTGGACTCCGCCTCGGGCAGGTACCTTTTCAGCATCTCGGCGTAAAGGCGCCAAGCGTGCTTCATTCTCGCCACGTCGAACTCGTCGCGGCTGGCTTTTGGGTAGCCGTCAACGATCAGGAAACGCAGTGTGGAGGGCATAGGCTTGTTGGTCGCGGCGAGTCGAGGAGTCGAAGAGTTGAGGAGTCGAGGAGTCAAAGAGTTGAGAGGTTGAGAATCAAGAACCTCTCAACTCCTTGACTTTTCAACTCCTTGACTCCTCGACTTCTCGACTCCTTGACTCCTCGACTTCTCAACTCCCGTCAGCATCCTTCCAAGGCATCAATGATAGCCGGGAGTTGGCCGAAGTCCCGGCACACAGCGTCGGCGCGGGTGTTGGCGCTGTCCCGGTCAACCACCGCCGTAAAGAGCACCGCTCGAGCTCCCGCGTCTTTCGCGCCGGCAATGTCGTTGTGCTCACGGTCCCCAATATGTACGATTTCCTCGAGACGGCACCCGGCGAGTTCGGCGGCACGGCGAAATATCCCCAGCGCGGGCTTCGCGCAACCCACCTCGTCGGAGAATACGAAGGCCGAAAAAAGGTCCCGCAGCCCATAACCTGCCAGCAATTCGCGGAGGGCGCGACCGGGCGTGAAAATAGCGTCCGAAACCACTACCAAGGTGAATCGCCGGCGTAGTGTCCTCAGAGCCTCCGCAACTCCGGGCACCAGATCGGGACGGACGCGCAACTCCATGTCCTCATGGAGCTTCACCAACTCGCAAAGTTCATCCTCCGGCAACTCGCGCTTTAGGCCGGCCAGCAGGACCCGCAGGCGCGCTTCCACTGACCAGGTAAAGTGCTGGTCGTGCCAAACTTGCCGGAAGGCCGCGTCCACGGTGTCGTAGGCACAATCGACGAGCGCCCGATCGACGAAAGCGCGCCGTGACAGGTAACGATGAATCAAGTCCCTGCGCTCGACCCGCTTTGAGGGCAGACCCTGCTGGCGTCGCTTAGGCTCGTCGGAGTCATCGACGAACACCGTATCCCAAAGATCAAACGAGACTGCACGCACTCGAGGCATTGCCCGTCCCTGAGGACAGCAGACACTGAATCAAAGGGCAGGATTATACCATATCCGATTTCGGGGTTAATATAGCTCGGTACCACATTGCGTCGACCCGCGCGTAATTGTGGTAGACCGGTTCGCTTCGACAACTGATCTTTGGAGGAGGGTTCTTGTGCTGAAGAAGGCTCCGAATAGTTTTGTGATGGCGATTCTACTGATACTCTTCCTGCTCCCTGTCGGGATTGCGGAGGGAACTGACTACCCGCGCCGCCCCAAACTGGTCCTAATAATCGTCATCGACCAACTCCGCTATGACTACCTGGTTCGCTTCCGGCAACAATTCGTGGAGGGTGGATTCAACCTCTTACTGAGCGGTGGCGCCAACTTCGCGGATTGCCGATACGACTACGCCACAACCACCACTGGCCCCGGCCACGCCACTCTCTTTACAGGGGCGTACCCGAACGTGCATGGGATCATCGGGAACGAATGGTACGACCGCTCGCTCCGCCGGCAAGTCCAGTGCATAGAGGACTTAGCGACGAAGCTGGTCAGCGAGCCCGACGGGGCCGGCGCGGCTCCGGGGTTTTCGCCGCACTACCTCATCGGAACCACTTTGGGGGACGAATTGCGGGCTGCCACGGACTTTCGCTCGAAAGTCGTGGCCATCTCGCTTAAGGAACGGGCAGCGGTCCTAATGGGTGGCCACTCACCGTCCGCCGCGTATTGGTACGACCCTGGCCTGGCCCGCTTCGTCAGCAGCACCTACTATATGCCCACACTGCCCGCCTGGGTGGCACAATTCAACGCGAATTGGCCCGCGAAGCCTTATTGTGACGGAGTTTGGAAGGCTTTAGCTGAAATTCCAGGTGCCGGCGGTAACGTCTTGAGTGAGTTTCGAGCGGAACCTGGGGAATCATGTCCGGATCCCAAATTCCTCGCATGGCTTCAGCATACCCCTTACATGAATGAAATTGAACTGGCTTTTGCCCAGGAAGCCGTCCGGGACCAACATCTGGGCCAAGGGAGTGACACCGACCTATTAGCCATATCTCTCAGCGTAAACGACTCTATCGGCCATGCTTATGGCCCCTACAGCCCTCAAGTGGCTGACGCGACCTTACGAACGGACCGCTACTTGTCAGACTTCTTTGCCGAGCTGGACAAGCTCGTCGGGCTCAAGAACATTTGGATAGCGCTCTCAGCGGACCACGGAGTTGCTCCAAATCCGGAATTCATTGAGGACCGCAAATGGGGTCCAGGAAAAGCCCAACTCGTCTTGGTCCGCGACGCTGTCGAAAAAGGAATGGCCTCGGCATTTGGGCCGGGCCGGTGGGTTGAGGCCATGGCTGTGCCTTATCTTTACCTCGACTCCGACGCTTTGGAAAAGCACCATATTCAGGCCCGTCAGGCTGAAGAGGTGGCGGCCACGGCTGCTGCTTCCGCGCCCGGAGTGATGGCCGCCTTTACGCGTACTCAACTCTTAACAGGTAGTTTGCCCTCGTCGCCCTTGGCTCGTGCCGCGTCGAACAGCTTCAACCCCAGAGGCGGGGGGGACGTCTTCGTAGTTTTGAGTCCTTACGCCGTCCCTGCTTCAAGCCCCAAGGGTACGACCCATGGGAGCCCTTGGAGCTACGATTCGCAAGTGCCTTTGCTCTTATGGGGTAGTGCCTTCAGGCCGGGTGTCTACTTCAGCCCATGCCAGCCAATCGACCTTGCAGCGACCTTGGCTGCAACTCTCGGATTGACCCAGCCCTCCGGCTCGCAAGGCAGCCCGCTTTTGCCGGCAATAAGGTAGCATTGATACTGGGACGCCTCAAGATCCAGCTTCAACTGTTCCACTGGTGGTAAAAATGGCGGAGCGTGGCGGCGTTTGGCATAAAATAAGTAGTCTGACTAGCCTAAAATACCGTCTTGAACCCGATGCTGGCTAGACTCACGAGACTGCTTTTTCCCTTGACATTTTATTCCATCTCCTCCAGAATGAATGCATCTGTCACCCAAGGAAACGTACGTAGGTCAGGCCAATTTAGCTTTGAGAGTGTGATGCTGTTTGGAGGATGAATGAAGAAACTTGTCATAAGCTGCGCAGTAGCGGGGCTTATCGCCTTGTCAGCCAAGTCAGAAGCAAAGTTGTCCACTTCCATCGCACTACCCCGCATGTCAGTAGTGCCGGAAGAAAAAGCCGAAATTGGCGTAGCAAGCTGGTACGGGCAAGAATTCCAAGGAGATACGACTGCAAGCGGAGAGGTTTTCGACTTAAATGGACTTACCGCAGCGCACCCTACGCTGCCCTTTGGAACTACGGTCAGAATCACTAACCTCATGAATAGTAAGAACATACTGCTGCGGATCAACGACCGCGGGCCACACATCGCACGGCGCATGATTGACGTTTCCTGGGCAGCCGCGAAGCGCCTGGGATTTGTCAACGCGGGCACGACGAGGGTTCGCGTGGAAGTTGTGACCTACCCAAAGTGGTTTGTTCCACCTTCAATGGCCAAAACTATTGACCCGCCCGCCACGGACCTCCAAACGGTTTTCGCAGGGCCAAGCCGATAAATGCCAGGCCGCCCCCCTCGCGCTTTGCCCCTCCCTTAGTTCTACCATCGGGTGACCTTCGGATTCCCTCCACGTCTAACCTTGTTACGAGAACAGCACCGAAGTCGGGGAAGCCGCCCTCCCCCCTGGGGCTGAACTTGCCCCACATCTTTGGCCGGACACTGGGGGTGGGAGCGTTGTGGTTGCTCGGTGGGTTCGGAGGACCGAAGAGCAGGACTTGGAGTCAGGATTCAGAGGAGAGATGCTGGGGTCTCGCTCACGCTTGGCCAGGCCCATGGAACATTTCCTGCCGTTCTGGCGTATTTGAAACCAGACCCCCGGCCTAGCGGGGGGGTCTAGAGGAAACCGATGGCAAACAACAATCATAAGAAGCGGCGGCGCTGGATCTTTGGGGGAGTCATCCTAGTTGTCCTGATTGGGTGCGGATTTGGCATTGCGGCAGCATTACGACCGAATCATCAAATTGACCCCTCTAAGCTGGCCACGGTCGAGCGCGGTGACTTGGCCCGTTCCGTGGTCGCCACAGGCAAGATTGAGCCTCTGGCTAAAGTAGATGTCAAATCAAAAGCCAGCGGGATCGTCGAGAAGATCTTTGCCGATTACGGCGACCGTGTGAAGCAGGGGCAAGTGTTGGTCGAGTTGGACAAAGAGCAGTTGCAAGCCCAGGTGGCTGAAGCCCGCGCCAACTTGCAGGCCGCAGAGGCCGCCGTGCAGTCGGCGCAGGCGACTTTCGAGCGCAACGTGGTTGACGCCCAAGGTCCTGACGTGCCATTCCTGAAATCCACCGCCGAGCGCAGCCGCAAGCTGGCGGCGGAAGGACTGATTTCCACCGCCGTGCTGGATGACGCTGAGAAAGCCTATCAGATGGCGCTGAACAAGCAGTTGTCCGCCCAGCGCAATGTGGCGGTCAGCCGCGCCGAGGTTGCCCGCGCGAAGGCCCAGGTGGCCCAAATGCAAGCGGCCCTGGATAATTCCGAGGAGGATCTGCGCAATTCCACGATTGTCAGTCCGATGGATGGATTGGTGCTTTCCAGGGACGTGGAAGTGGGCGATGCCGTCAGCTCAATTCTGATCCTGGGGTCGCAGGCAACCAACATCATGACGCTGGGAGATGTGAGCGAAGTATACGTCAAAGGAAAGGTGGACGAAGCCGACATCAGCAAAGTCTTCCTGGGTCAGCCTGCGCGCATCTCGGTCGAGTCGCTCAAAGAGAAGAAGTTCATGGGTAAAGTGACCAAGATCTCTCCCCTGGGCGTCGAGAAGGACAACGTCACAACTTTCGAGGTCCGCGTCTCAATCCAGAACCCCACCGGGGAACTGAAAGCCAACATGAGCGCCAATGCGGAGATCATCCTCGAGGAGAAACAGAAAGTATTGATGGTCCCCGAGGCGGCGGTGATCTACGACAAGGACCGCCACACCTTCTTGGAGGTACCCGATCCTGGATCCAAGACCGGCCGGCGCAAACTTTCGGCGAAACTGGGCATTTCCAATGGCGTAAAGACAGAACTGCTCGAGGGCTTGAAAGAAGGGCAGCAAGTGATCTTGCAGTGAGGGGGAGAAGTCAGGAGTCAGAAGTCAGGAGTCAGAACACAAAGAGAGGGGGTGCCGCGTTTCAGATGTCAGGGGGAAGCAGGCACAAGTGCTGCGCATTTTCTGACCTCTTCTCGCAGAGACGCGGTCCAGGCTTTATTCTGACTTCTGGCTTCTGACTCCCGACTCCTGCATTGACAATGGTCCTCCGCGATCTCATCCTCGACACCTTGCGCACCCTGTGGTCTCACAAGCTGCGCACCTTCCTCACCCTGTTCGGCATTGCCTGGGGGATCATCTCGATCACCCTGATGATTGCCGCCGGAGAGGGGTTGCGCGTCGGCCAAATGAGGCAGCAGGAGACCTTCGCCAAGGACTTGATGATCTTCTTCAATGGCCGGACCAGCATGCAAGCGGGCGGGTTGCGGGCCGGGCGTCAAGTGACCTGGCAGGACTCGGACGTGCCCGCCGTGGCGGAGGAGGCTACGGCCTGCCGGTACGTCTTGCCGGAACTCTCGCGGGACGGCTTATCCACCCGCAGTCTTTACAACAATGCCTCACCGGAGGTCACGGGTTCGCTTCCCCCGTTCGCAGAGATTCGGTCGATCCGCGTCGCGGAAGGCCGGTTCTATGACTGGGACGACAATGCCCAGGGGCGCCGCGTGGCCTTCCTGGGCAGTAATATCAAGAAGCAGCTCTTCTCCACCCGTGCCGCGGTCGGTGAGAGCATTTACATCAACAACCTGCCTTTCACGGTCATCGGCGTCATGGAAAGCAAAGACCAGAACAGTTGCTACGACGGCTGGGACGTGGATAAGATCTTCATCCCCTTCAGCGCCATGCTGCGCGATTTTCCCAACAAACCTCCCCTGCTTTCCACCAGCCTTGATCACTTGTTGGTCGCCCCGAAGTCGCTCGAAGAGCACGAAACCTGCAAGTGGCAAGTGCGGCGCGCGCTCGGACGCATCCACAACTTCGACCCTCGAGACAAGGAAGCCGCTCCCATTTGGGACACGGTCGAGGAGGCCAAGGCATTTGAGAAGATCATGGACAGCATGAAGCTCTTCTTGGGTGCGGTGGGCATCACCACACTGTTGCTGGGGGGGATCGGGGTGATGAACGTCATGCTGGTGGCCGTGCGCGAACGCACCCGGGAAATCGGCGTGCGCAAAGCGGTGGGGGCCAGCGCCCGGGCTATCTTGACTCAATTCTTCGTCGAGGCGCTGATCGTCGTCTTTTTGAGCGGTGGCCTGGGCATGGGCATCGCCTACGGCCTTTGCGCGCTGGTCGACCTTCTCCCCATGCCGGCTTTCTTTGCGGGTCTGTTACCCACCTGGGAATCCGCCGTGATGTCATTCGCGGTTTTGGGCACCATCGCCGTGTGCTCGGCGCTTTACCCGGCCCGCCGCGCCGCCATGGTGGACCCCATCGAGGCACTGCGGTATGAGCCGGGGGGGTAGCGGTCAGCTATCAGCTGTCAGCACTCAGCCGTCAGCTATCAGCTCCTGAAAAACGGCTAATTTCGGTTCAGAATGGCTAAATCTCCTGTGTTTTCGGCAAAGCCGAATTCGGAGCTTCTGCAAAGTCGCTCAGATTGGTGGTCGCGCCGCGCGGTCGCTTTCGGAACTTC